>ERZ1673698.423-NODE-423-length-67186-cov-24.827055_pt1 | contig 67186 bp, 54 predicted proteins | sample MGYA00580228_ERZ1673698 | MGnify/ENA primary metagenome ERZ1673698 (study PRJEB41218, sample SAMN15661768) | gut metagenome | host: Homo sapiens | place: Canada: London | collected 2015-08-20/2019-03-30 | study: EMG produced TPA metagenomics assembly of... | reverse complement strand
GTAATATTCCTCCCCGCTCACTTCCGTGGCATATACTGCCGAGTGGGTTCCGCCAAGCCCGATCCACACTTCCCGGTAGAACCGCCCGGGATGGTTCGCCTGGTTGATGGAGAGTATCTGCCCTTTTTCTTTCTCTGTCAGGCCGAGAAGCCGCTGGATGTGCTCGAACTTGTTCATGTATTTTCGTTGGTCAAGCAGGATTTTACAGTCGGAATTGTTGATGATGGCCTCCTTCACGATAGGGGAACTGATGATGTCATCCACCTCCTGGGTTACCACTACGGCCTCGCCGAAATACTTTCTGACCGTCTTGAAAAGGTATTTGATGTACTCACTCATATTGGCGGACATCAGGGCCTTCCAACATTCCTCTATTAAAATCATCTTGCGGATCCCCTTGAGCCTGCGCATCTTGGCGATGAAGGTCTCCATGATGATCAGCGTCACCACGGGAAGCAGTACCTTGTTGCCACTGATGTTGTCCAGCTCGAACACGATGAACCGTTTGCCTGTCAGGTCCAGCTCCTTGTCGGAATTCAGCAGGAAGTCATAGTCTCCGCCCTTGTAAAAAGGTGCCAGCACGTTCAGGAAACCGTCAATGTCAAAATCCTTCTCACGCACCTTTTTCTCCTCAATCATTCTCCTGTAGTCATCGGCGACAAACTCGTAGAAACCGTTGAAATCCGGTTTGATACCCTGGTTCTCCGAAATCATCCGGATATAGGCGTTCACCGCCCCGGAAAGGGCCACCTCCTCCGAACGTTTCGGTGCCTCGTCCTCCCGTTTCCACAAGGTCAGGATCAATGTCTTGATGCTTTCCCGTTTCTCCACGTCAAACAGTCCGCAATCCGTATAGAACGGATTGAAGGCTATCGGGTTGTCCTCCTCGTACGTAATGTAGATCCCGTCCTCCCCACGGGTGCGGTCGTGAATCATGCGGCACAATCCCTGATAGCTGTTGCCCGTATCTACCAGCAGGATATGTGTGCCCTGCTCGTAATATTGCCGGACCAGATGGTTGGTGAAGAAGGACTTCCCGCTGCCTGAAGGACCGAGGATGAACTTGTTCCTGTTGGTGATGATTCCCCGTTTCATGGGAAGGTCGGAAATGTCCACATGTACCGGAATCCCGTTCTGACGGTCCGCCATACGGATACCGAAAGGACTGGGTGAGTTTCTGTAATTGGTCTCTCCGGAAAAGAGGCATACCGCCTGTTCCAGGAAGGTGTAAAACGACTCCTCGGCTGGAAAATCACCTGCGTTGCCGGGAATACCCGCCCAATAGAGGACCGGCATGTCGATAGTGTTATACCTTGGCGTGCATTCCATCATGGCCAGCTGGCTGCCCGTGTCGTTCCTGACGCGACGGAACTCATCCGCGTCCTCGGCCCAGGCGATGACGTTGCAATGGCATCTGACGGGAAGCAGCCCTTTGGTATGTGCCTCGTCCAGATACATTTCCGTCCATTCCTGGTTTACGGCGTTGCTCCGGCTGTATCTTGACAGCGAGAGCATGTTACGTGAGTTCTTCTCCATCATCTGCAGGATTTCCTGTGCGTTGTCAATGAACACGTACTGTGAATAGATGTGGTTGCACGGCAGCAGCAGTCCCACCGGCGCCGCGAAGGAGAGGCGGCAGTCGCTGCGGTCCGTGGACATCCTCTCGTAACGCATGTCGGTGGAGAGCTTGCCGGGCAGGTCCTCCGTATCCGAGAGGGTATGCAGGCAAAGCCGCTTGTCTCCGATACGCATCCGTCCGGGCTTGAGGCAGATGTCTTGCAATACGGCACTCTCATCCTCCAGCGAGAGCGAGAGGTATTTCTCCACCAGTCCGGGACGTTCCTTCGTGCCAGTAATCTCGTCCGTTTCCAGACGCCGCAGCCTTATATGCCCGGAATCGTTCATGATGCGTTCGAACTGTTCCACCGACTCCAGAAAACGGGCAGCCGTGTCTTTGTCGGTTATCTCCCTGGGCAGCAGGAATCCCCGGCAGAGGGTGCTGAAATCGCTCCGTTGGCGGCTACGCTCTCGGGTCGTCTTTGTCAGGAACAGGTAGCATCTGTGGTTTAGGTACGGTCTTTCATTGAAATGTAGTTCATAGCTGCGTGTAAGAAAGCTTTGTTCCTCACCATCACTTTTAGAACGGTATGTTTCTTGGATGAACCAGTCCTGCTTACAGACGATGCTATGCTCCGGCAGCACCTTCATGGCCTTTATCCAGGAAGAGTGCATAGTCTCATACTCGTCCTCCGTCACCGTGTACAACTCGGGCAGCTCCACCTCGAAAGCCACGGTCAGGTCGGCGTCCTTGCTCACAATGCAGCCGTTCTCTACTGAGAGAAGGGGGAATCTGCGTTCTAGCGTTTCCGCCTTTAAAACATTTCTCATGATTTTTGTTTTTTTCTTTTCGTGAATAATCTGAAGACTCTCTTGCGGTGAATTAGGTAGCGCGGATGGCGTTTTTCGGCCAGCAGCTTCATCAGTCCGTGTTCACCGTAGCGGGCGTTTAACCGAAAAGTCATCCATACCAGTAGGCCACCGGATATGCTCCCGAAGGAGATGCATATCCATTGGTCCACACCCACCAGATAGAGGATAACCACCGCAAGGAGCACCATCACAAGTCCGCCGGCGAAAACGAACAGATATTGAGACTTGAGTCCCTTGAACTCGACGGGATTGCCCGCACCTTTGTTTACCGGATACTTCATGCCTCTAGAGGAAGAAGGAACGCAGGATGGTGGCGGCCACGATCAGAAAGATACATGCGAAAAACCAGCTGGCGGCTGTCTTCGAGGTATCAGGATCGCCACTGGAGAACTTGCCGTAGGTCTTGATACCGCCCACCAACCCCAGGACGGCCCCGATGGCGTAGCACAACTTAGTGGCGGGATCGAAATACGAGGTCATGAGACTGGTCGCCGCGTTGATACCGGCAAGGCCCTGACCTTGGCCCTGCGCAAAAACACTGGCGGTAATAACCGCACACATCACAGAAAAAAGGATTCTTCTCTTCATTGTCGAATCATTTAGGTGAGACATAAATTTGAATTCGACAGCGAATGTAAAATGGAATAACGTACTGTAATTCAGTGCTGTCATCAGATGTCACCAGATGTCATCAAATGTCCTAAATGACCATAATAATCTAGTTTTGCTATAATTTTTAGACAAAAATTGCTTTTTGTCTTTTTTATACCTATGTTTGCGAATATAACCGTATTTATCAACAAAAAGCTTTGTAAAAATATGAGACAATTTAAAGTTTTGCTATTGCTCATAGCTATTTCTTGTTCCATGTTTGCGCAAGATAGGCTATCATTGTTTATTGGCAGGGCAAATAAATATGCCTCTGTGGAACTTTCGGATTACCGAAAACGTTTGTGTATAGAATATAATACCCCCAACAATCTATTGGATGATTATTATAGGCAATGTGGAAGAGATTGGGGGAATGTAGGTTTGGCCCTTGAAATAGCCAAAACATCTGGCAGGCACATGCGTGATGTATGTGATTATTATAAACGTTACCATAGGCACGGCTGGGATCGTGTTTTGATAGAGATAGGTATAAGGCCGGGATCGGTATATTACAATCCTTTCTATGACAGGGTAAATTATCATAGTAATTGTTGGCATGAACATTATTGTTCATACTGTGACCATCACCGAAAACATCATCACAAACATTATAAAAAACACAAGAAGCATAAACACAACAAACATTATAGGTGGGATGATGATGACGACGATGACTGGAATGATGATTAACATTTATTAAGTATAAAAATATATTGAAATGAGAAAGATTTTAATTTTTTTAGGATTGTTGTTTGTTATGTTGAGTGGCGTTTATGCTCAAAAAGGTAGACAAGCTATTGGATTCGGACTGAGTTATGGGACGGAAATTGAGAGTATTGGCCTTGGGTTGAAATATCAATACAATATAACCAACCCCATACGTCTTGAGCCGTCTTTGAATTACTTTATAGAAAACGACAATGTTAGTATGTTGGACATAAATATGAATCTCCATTATTTATGTCCCGTAGGCAGAAGCGTAAAGTTATATCCCCTATTCGGTTTTACATTTTCTAATTGGATGTTTGACCTAGGAGATGGTTTTGATATTGATGTGGACGGAGACCATATTCATATAGACAAAGATGATGACAATCATAACGAATGCAGGGTAGGAGTGAATATCGGTGGTGGAGCCGACTTCGCATTGACAAGTAGTTGGATTATGAATTTCGAGTTACGCTACCAACTGGTCAGTGATTTTGATCAGGCTGTATTCAATTTGGGATTCGCTTATCGTTTTTAATTTATTCTATAATAAAACAATATCAGCCCTTTACTGAAAATTGCTTCAGTAAAGGGCTGATATATAGAATTGAGCAAGAAGCGTATTGGAGTTTTAGAAATGAGTGCTTACAACCACATTTTTGTCTAAGAAGAATACAAAAAGAGTGTTCTTTTTTGTATTTCTGAAAAGGATAGTGTGACAATTAAGTAAAACAGATCCATGCGTATAAAGAGATATTCTATCGTAATCTTGTTTCTATTCGTCTCTTTGTATATAAAGGCGACGGGACAGTCTTGTGATGTCATTTACATCAATGGTGAGCAATGGTGGCTGATGGCCAGACCAATAGACAAGGATTCCGCCCTATATACACGGTTAAGGGACTTTCTTCCGGAAAATCATTGTATGTCAACCGCCAACTGGGATGGTTATACGGCCTTTTGGAAAATAGAGGACAGCTGTCTTTACCTGCAACGTATGGAAATATGCGTATATGACAAGGCAAGTCGGAAAGATTCCACTTTGATTTACCACACAGACGCTCTGAAAACACTTTTTGCCTCTTATTATGAGAACGGAAGGATTCCTGCCCGCTGGTTCAGCGGTGAACTACGGGCCGGCAAAGGTGATTTGGTACATTATGTCCACTCCGGTTTCGACCGTAATATGGAAGCCGAACAGGTAATTCTACTCAGGCAAGGCAGGATACAAAGTGTACGGACATACCATAATTTCAAACAACCTGGAATAAAGATTTTAGAATCACAAGATGAAATCATCCGGCGGTTCCCCTGGCATCGTTTTCCGAAGTACAAAGGACAGCGGCTGATATTCAGTATACGTAATATCCAATGTACCCCGGATGGCCATCTCCTGGACTTTGATGTCCGAACTTTGTTCATACGTCCCAAAGGAGAAAACATTGAAGACCGGAACCACCCATTAGTGAAAGCTTTCAAAGAGACACTGAAAAGTATTTATCCATGGGAGAGACTATTCATCAACGGGAAATATACCATGGAACCTCTAAACTGCGTATTAGGTATTTGGGAGAAAAATGATTTACCATCCAAAGCAGATAACGATACAACCGGATATTCCATTATAGGTAAAGTTTATGGGGAAGAAGTGCGACAGATTCCGCCCTATGATGTTATAAAAAGGCCGTTGACCGGTTCCAATCTGAGAGTAGAGGGATTGCCTTTTCAAGGTTGGCTGACTGATTCTACAGGAACTTTCAGAATAAAACATTTAAAAAAAGGACAATGTCTTTTGCGGGCAGAATTTATTGGCTTGAATCCTTGTGACACACTCGTCACCGTGTCCGGAACAACATGCACGGACACCTTACAACTGGTATTGACATTGCCTTATGACTATATCGAAGAATATGTATGTTCACCGAAATTGTCACGTGAATATATCAATAAAGGGCACCCGAATCTAAAACTGGTCATACCCATTGAACAAGACAAAAAAGTACGGGAACATATCTTTTGGAAAAAGTATGGAGTAAAATATTATAGCTATTATCCCCTGAAAGAAAACGGAAAGATGGATTGCTATTTAAACACGCCCAATCGTCTGTTGACAGCCTACAACCGGGAAGTGTTCCGCTATCTGGATAAAAAATACGGGAAAACATGGCGCGAGGAAGTACCTCCCGGCATCTTCGGACTGGATAAATCATTGGATGAGCTACGGGATGAAAGCTGGCTTATCAAGACATTGAGCCGACGATGTAAATACCCGATAGTCTGGCAGAAGAAGAACAAAGGCTGTGTCTTGCGAGTTGCTTACGAAGTGAATCAGGATGGTTACATCACCACGGCCACTATTCTTGGTAAAACGCCCCGTTCATTTCGAAAATCAGTACTGGATGTTTTACAATCGTTTAGAAATGAACCTACTGTCTTATGCCCTGGAAAGGATACGCTATGCATTCAATACAGACTGGATACCATGCCACTCCTTCCGAAGGCGGATGTGGTTATTACCGGTTATTCCACCTGCGACCAACCCGTCTTGATGAGATATGATGCCACCTTGATTGCCCATACCCCTGAACCTCGTTTGGAAGCGGGTGTTCCGGTCTGTTATCTAAATGAGCGTGGAGATACCATTGTGCCATACGGCAGATATAAATTCTGTCAAACCGATACCATCAAAGGTATAGGCTTTGTATACGAAGACAAGCCAAGAGATGCCAGGATAGTCTGCATTAACGATGCAGGCAAGAAACTTTTTTATGTAGTCGAATGTGATAACGGACCTGATTATGTCAAGGAAGGGTTGTTCCGAATCATGGATGAGAAAGGCCTGATGGGTTTTGCCGATTCGTCGGGACACATAATCATTACTCCCCAATTCAAGTTTGCATACCCTTTTGAGGGAGGAAAGGCTAAGGTTACATTTACGGGAAAACAAAAAGTCGTATCCGGGTCTGACGGCGAAAAACATTATTGGGATAGTGAAGAATGGAGATATATAAACAGAAGATGTAAGTTTGTACAACCTTAAAGTCAAAACGTATGAAAAAAATAGCGTACTTGTTATCAGTTTATTTATTCTGCTTGTTACCCAAATTGCAAGCGCAGGATATCGATTTTCCGCTGTCACTGTCGGAAATAGAAAAGTATGAGAGCCGCATCCGCATACAAAGGCTTCCCGCTGTCACCATCACCCATGCGGACGCCTACAAAATCAGGACACGACAACCAGTATATTCTCCTCGGACAAAAGAGATTGTGCTTGATATAATCAATATGGATGGCCCTACAGCCGAGCTTGAATATCATAATCTCAAACAGATGGTAAATGGCAAATGGCTCGGTTTCCCCTTTATAGACAATCTTGTATTCGCCATTGGAGGAAGAGATTTATCCAAAGGCGATACGCTACCCGAACATATCCGTATGTCCGAGTTTAAATATCCGTTAAAGCCCAACAGGTACCAGGCTAATTTTTATGTGTTTGCCAACATCCATACCTATTGCAATCTGACAGGTAAAAGTATTGTTTCCATAAAGGAGACGGAAATGGACGGTGCCTTTGCTTTCAAGGTATTACCATCCAATAATGATTCCATACGTATTTTATTTGAAAACCATACAAACCTGGAGGTACAACCGGTCTTTTTCCCTAGTATAAGTACAGACGAGCGATATATGGTACATCCCTTTGCCCGTTCCGGTTGGGTAGGAGAAGCGAATTATATGAAAAGCCGTGCCCGTTTGAAAGGTGGAGAAGCGATACTGTTTACCATTCCTGTCTCATGGGATGTCAACCGGATAACAGACAGAAACGACAAGAAACGATTCCAAGCAGGCAGGTTACTTTCAGGAAAATACCGAATAGGACTGCAACTCGAAATTTATATGGATACGGAATTTGAAGTAAAATAAATACAACCGCTTATGATAACAAGACTATTATTATTGGCAATGCTCCTGCCGCTAGCCGGCCTGTCACAGGTGCAGGCGCAGGCAGACGGACGCTACATTGAAGTGACCGGGACATCCGAGATTGAGATCGTGCCGGACAGGATTCACTACATTATCGAAATCCGTGAATACTTCGAGGAGGAGTTTGATGGCAGGTCCAAACCGGAGGAATATCGTACAAAGATCTCTTTGGACCGGATCGAACAGGGACTGCGGGAAGTGCTGCATGACGCGGGTATCTCTCCGAATGCCGTCCGTACGCAGGAGATCGGTGATTATTGGCGTAAGCAAGGGCAGGACTTTCTGGTGGCCAAGACCTTCGATATTACGTTACTGGATTTCAAACAGATTGATGAAATCCTCAAACGTATGGATACCAAAGGTATCCATACCATGCGCATCGGTGAACTGGAAAACAAGGACATGTTGTCCTACCATCAAAAAGGAAAAATCGCGGCCTTGAAAGCGGCGCAGAGGAAAGCGTCCTATCTGGTGGAGGCATTGGGTAAAAAATTGGGACCGGTAATACGTATTGTAGAAGACGAAGCAGGTAGCAGCCTTCCTTTCTCACAGAGTAACGTGCTGTCCTCCAGTGTCGTTTCATTTGATAGTTTCCGTACAATTAAAAAGAAATACTCTATGCTTGTGCGGTTTGAGATTGCGGATTGAAAGGAATCGTAACTGCCTGAATATAAGAAATAATGTCGTATACTGCCATTGCCTTCAATAACTTGGTATGAAATTCGAGGAGGATCTTGAATCTAAATTCCAATGTTCTACCATATCGGATATTCATAAATAAACAAGCCAACCTATTCTACCACATAAAGTAATAAGTTGGCTTGTTCTAAATTAATAACATAAATAAAGCCAAGGCATTATTGTCATCATTAACAGCATCAATAACAAAACATAAAGCAATATCCGTAGTGTATGGTTCGGGCATTTCTTTGTAACAAAAGCCGATACCATCTTTATGTGTAACAAGATATGAATGGCAAGCAGAGTGACCAATACAACTCCCGCCCACAAATGAATATTACCCCAATCATGCCTTCCCAAGCCCAGCAAATGTGAACACCATGGGGTAGCGTCTTGGAATCTTACAGCATGGCGGGAAGGAATTACTATTTCCAATATGAAGCCACTTATACTTACCAAAGCCATTGCCATCAGCATGACAAAGTCTATGATAATATTAAGCGGCATCTTATTCTTTCCGGACATCATTCTTTATGGCTATGTCCATGACATTCATGATGATGTTCATGGGATGAACAGCCCACTCCCGAATCTGTAAGTTTCCCGCTTAAATAATCAGCGGCAACTTCCAATAGATTACCCGAACAGCCTCTTATGACTTTGATATGGTGGGACGTAAGTACATTCAAGGCACCTTGCCCCATATTTCCTGCCAGCATAACGCTGACTCCCATGTTTTCCAATTCTCCTGCGATATTGGATTTACATCCGCATCCTTGCGGAGAAGGAATAGTCTCGCTACTTAGAATCTGGTTGTCTTGTCCTACTGTCAGGATTGTGTAATACTCACAATGACCGAAATGGTTATCGACTACATTGTCTCTGGTCGGAATAGCAATTTTCATCATAATCTCATTTTTATTAATGTTAATATTACTTGCGCTTAAGTCATCGGAGTGGCATACCGGACATTCCATCTTGCGGATTTTAAGCGTGGGATTGATATTGTTGAATAAGAAACCGCATGCTCCGCAACGGAACCATTCACTGTCTGTGTACGCTGCTCCGCCTTCTATCATAATGGTAACACCACGAACCAATGCCTTGGCAATCTTTTGCCTTGCGCTGACATATATCCGACTTAGTGTCGGACGTGATACTCCCATTGAAACAGACGCTTCCTGTTGGGTTTTCATTTCATAATCGCATAACCGTATCGCCTCATACTCTTCAAAATGCAAGAATATGGTATTCTTACAACAACCGTTCAGACCTATGGGCTTGAATCCTGCGGCAACGGGCATGTCATTAACTTTACGGATATTTTTAGGACGTGGTGACATTATATATATTGTTTCTGCTTGCAAATATAATGAACAAATGCTCAAAATAAAAAACAATAGTTCCTCTTTTTTAAACCAAAATTACTTCCGAAATGAAGCCACATGCCGAACGGCATATAAATGAAAGCCGCCTTTCTGTAAAATACAGAATTCCGCCTATGTCCGCAGGCAGAATCCTATTCCCCGGAAGTATTCCCTCTTACACCAACTCCCGCCAGTCAACCCCGCCATTGTTCCTTTTCCCCCCTTTTTTCAAAGGTCGCGGGTTCCCATCTTCATCCAGGTTCTCTTCCAGCAGTTTATTCACGGCTTCCTCATTCCCTACCTGGGAAATGAAAAGATCGAACAGACTGGTATTGCGGATAGCGAACAGCGTCCGTGCGGCACTGCTCCTTTTGTCCGCATCCTGATCCGCCCCGTTCACCCTCATCTGCACATCCCCGACAAGGCTGAACTCCTCCAGCGTAACCGCCTGCGTAATCACTTCCGTTTCCGGTAATGTGCTGTCCAGTTCTTCCTGCTCCTTCCGAAGGAGTTCCATCTCCTCCAGCGGAAGCAGACATTCCACATCCTCTTCCCGGATTTCCTCATCCTCACCGATATAGTCCGTCCCCTGTTCCAGCGGCTGACTCATATAGGGGGCCGCCGTCTTCCCGGCGTTCTCGTCAAGATAGACAAAGCGTGTCTTTCCCATCACTTCTTTCTCATCCGCCGGCTCCGGTGACATCGATATCATTTGTTCTCTTTTCGCCGGCGTGTACAGCAGGTCACACAGCTCACGTACTTTTTTCTTTTGTTCCCATACCTTATATAACAGGTAAGCGGCACAGCCGACCCTCACCGACAGATAGACGAGTCCTTCCATACCATCATTTCTTTAAATTTTCGATGACACGTCTCATCAATGATATCCCGGTACTTCTCCATATGCTCCGCCAACACATTGTTCACGAACGTGGGTACAGATATTCCCGGCGCAATGACAGGAAGGATCCCGGTCAATGTCTCATACAAGGATTCATCAATATAGGTTTGTCTCCTGGCTCCGGTCATTTTCCGGGTCAGGAACATTTCTCTGTAAGCACTCGCATTTTCCATGCCTTTCAATAAATCTTTGTTTTCCATATCTTCTTGCTTGAATTGTTTCAAAACCGGACTGGCTTGCAGACCGGTCGTTTCCTCTACCGAAGTCCCGATAGCGTCCGTTTCCGGAATCCCGCTATTGGACAAGGCTTCAATCAGGGTTTCCCCTAAATTTTCCGGAATATCCATCTTTGCGAAATCAGGAAAGAAATCCGCATCGTCAGGGTGTTCTTTGAATTCTGCCGGAAATACGGTTTCCATATAAGTCGTATCACGGACTGACTTCCTCATATCCGTTTGTATCGGGGGGAGAGCCCCGCCTTTCCTCAACCGGTTCCTGCCTGCTTTCATTTTAAGTACCTTGTACAGCAAATATGTTATAAACAGCAGGACTGGATAAATAAACAGATGTTCCATAATCTAATGCGAATTTTGGGTACTCAAGCGAACCATTTCATCCAATTCTTTTTCATACACTTCCAAATGATGGTCAAGCACGTTGTCCAGAAAAGCGGGAACAGTCATGCCGTCACTGAGCAACGGCAGAATCCGTGCAAACCTACGGTAGGTGTCATAACAGATATAAGTCTGCTTTCGATGGACAGCAATCTTACGGTTGAGAAAATTTTTTCGGTACTCTTGTATCTTCTCCGGAAGTGAGATTCCGCTTCCAGCCGGCTCGCGGGAAACAGGAAGCGGTTTGTCCGCATCTTCCCGTACGGACGGGAAAATATCGGTTTCCCTTGTGGTCTTTTCTTCCGCAAAAGGAGTCTTAGGAGTGCCCTCGGCATCCGTACCGTTGGCCATGAACTCTTTCAACCGTTCCTCATTGACATTGAATACGCCCCTTTTTTTCATGTCTTGTCGGATTTAAGATAGATAATCCGTTCGATCTCCCCGGCCAGCACATCCATATTGCTCCCTTTCAACAACTTTTCCGAAGGTGGAAAGTAGGTGCTTCTGAAAAATGTCTGCCCGCCGGAGGAGGTCTCTTTGTTATAACGTTCCATGTCCGGCATGACCGTCGAGAGCGTCTTCAGACCGATCTTCTCAAAAATCTCGTTATAGTGACGGTAAACCTCCCTGGAGACACGTCCGTCAATCTTGTTCCAGAATAGTAGGATCTCTTTTAACGGTGCTTCAGGATATTGCCGGATGAAATCCCGGAGCGTCGCCACGAAAGACAGGCTGCTCTGCATGACCATCCGGTCCTGCACGACCGGCGTAAACACATAGTCCATGTTGATGATGGCCTCAAGGATTCCCGGAGTATTCACCGTTCCGGGCAAATCAAAGAAAAGGATATCACTGTTCCCCGATAACCGGTCTGCCGTTTCCAGCACTTTGCCGGGCCCGGAGGTAAGGACCGGATAGGCTTTCTTCCCCGTCCGTTCATACTGCCTGCACAACAACTGTTGGAGGAACTCGCTTCTCTCGACGTTTTTCATGTCACGGGAACGTAGCGCCTGGATGCTGAACTGGGGATAGTCGCAATCTATAACCGCGACATTCTTTCCCTTCACGTAGTGGAAATAACTGGCAAGCAGCACCGTCATGGTGGACTTGCCCACACCGCCCTTCTGGTTGCTCAAGGCGATGAATGTGCATCGTTTGCTCATAAGCTTTCGAATTGTGGGTTAATAATCGTTTTAATGTTCTCGCTATTTCTTCTTTTCAACGGCTTGTCGGGTTCATGGGACATGGCACGGTACGGATGGCATATTCCAGCCTTGTTATCACTACAGAATAACCTCCTCATAAGATATGAGGGGCTTGTCTCCCTACCGGATGATGGTACAATATTACCGTCATACTTGAAAAACGGAAGATTGTCATATCGGTACAGGCTGTCATGCCTGTACCCTCCCGGCATCTTGTCACCAAATGGCCGTATCATTGTATTTTCTCTTTTCATGGTTATCATTTCGTTTTTTTCTCTTGACACAATAACATAATATTTTAAAAACATGACGTGGACAGAGGATGATCTGCCGGTAACACGGGTATATTTTATCAGCACATCGGAAGATTGTTTCCCTGTCACAGTCCAAAAGTAACGGCTATTTCCAAGACTTCCGCCAATATTGCCTCGCTCTGACATCAGATGTCGTCAGATGTCATCAAATGTCATACTTATCCCTGTTTTACAGCTTGTTGCGTTCTTCTATTTTTGCAAAGTCAGAATCACGCAATGGAGGAAGAAGGACTTCACGGACCACGGTATGCCGCAAGCGTCGCGCAGCAATCCGACCATAGGAGGATTCTCTGTTCAAGCGAACAGAGCAAGTTGTGTCCTTGTCCGACAAAAAGTCTTTTGTCCGACAAGAACCAACTTGCCCGCCCAGAGGGGCGGGGGAATCCGCTCCAAAGTTGCGGATTCTGGAAGAGAAAAAAGTACAAACCAAAAATCTCATGTGTATGGAGAAAACAACAGGGACAAGGACGGGCAGAAAGTCTAAAAATGATCCGGCGGACCACAAGTACAGTTTCCGCCTGAACGCCGAGGAGAACACAAGATTTGAAAAGTTGCTGGCGGATTCGGGAGCCGGCAACCTCACGCTGTTCATCAAGAAATCTATCTTCTCGGGACAGATAAAGGTCGTGAAAATAGACAAGGCGACGATGGACTATTACATCAGGCTGACAGAATTCCACAAACAGTTCCAGGCTGTCGGAAACAACTACAACCTGGTGGTACGTGCCTTGAAGAACAATTTCGGGGAGAAACGGGCGAGAGCGTTGCTTTATAAACTGGAAAGATTGAGTCTTGAGCTGATGCTCGTCTGTAAAAAGGTCATGGCGCTAACCCAGGAATACGAGCGGAAATGGTTGCAAAAATAAGTCATGGCATGAGTCTTTACGGAGCGCTTGCTTATAACTACGACAAGGTAGCGGCAGGTACGGCTGAGATTCTTTCCGGTAGCCGTATGATTTCCGACCGGCTCGGATTGCCGAGCGGGGACATACGTCTGGCATTGCTCTCTTTTGAGAATTACCTGCTGGCAAACCGCAATACGGAGAAGCCCGTCCTGCACATTTCCCTCTCCCCGGCACCGGAAGACCGGCTGACCGACGGGCGGCTGGCAGAACTGGCGGAACGTTATATGCAGAAGATGGGGTATGGGAACCAGCCTTACATCACCTACAAACATACCGATACCCACAATACCCATATCCATATTGTCAGTGTCTGTGTGGATGAACAGGGGAAAAAGATCAGCGATGCCTACGAGTATCGGCGTTCCATGACCGCCTGTCGGGAACTGGAAGTGGATTTCGGTCTGCGAAACGGAGCGGATGCGGAAAGGCGGAATCCAAAAGCGGAACTAAGAAAGGTGGACGCTTCCTTGGGAGATGTCCGCCATCAGATAGGCAATACCCTTAAAGCCGTATTGGAAAGCTACCGTTTCCAAACCTTCGGGGAATACAATGCGCTGCTTTCCACGCTCAACATCGAGGCGAAACAGGTCAGGGGAGAATACAACGGTACACCATATACCGGTATTGTCTATTCGGTCACGGATGATACCGGCAAGGTGGTCAGCCCACCGTTCAAGAGTTCCCGATTTGGGAAACGCTTCGGAAATGAACAGTTGGAAAAGCGGATGCTGATGAATCTGAAAGCTCTCAAAGACGGGAAATGGGCCCCTTTCATACAGGCGGACATCGTTCGTGCCTTGCGGCAGGCGGATTCACGGAAACGGTTTGTGGAACTGCTCGGGCAAAGGCGTATTGATGTGGTTTTCCGCGAGAATGAGCGGGGACGTATCTACGGTGTCACCTTCATTGACCACAACCGCCGGGAAGTGTTCAACGGCTCACGCATGGGCAAGGAGTTTTCTGCCAATGTGTTCAACGACTATTTCAAATGGTTGGAAAACATACCCGAAAAGGAACGGGGCGGACATTCCGCTACAGAACTTTGGCAGCATCACCGTCACGAATCCTCTAGCACGCTCGAACTGGCGGCAGGCATTCTCTCCTTGGAAACCAATCCGCAGGATTACGAGGAGGAAGCCTTTGCACGCCGCATGAAGAAAAAAAAGAAGACCGGACGCAAGCGTGGCATTTAGACAAAACAAGTATCAACCCATTTATATACAATTCTTATGCAGCAGGAAGATGATTTGAGGGCACTTGCCAAGATTATGGAATTCGGCAGGGCCGTGAGTATTTTTCTTTTGGTGGTACACGTCTATGTGTACTGCTATCCGAGTATCACCGCATGGCACCTGAACCTTGAGGTGATAGACCGGATTCTGGTAAACTTCAACGACACGACCGGAATTTTCAACTGTATTCTCTGGAGCAAACTGTTGGCAGTGCTTCTGCTGGCCGTTTCCTGTCTGGGTACGCACGGAGTCAAAGGTGAAAAGATAACCTGGCCTAAAATTTATGCGGCGTTGGTGGCAGGATGCGCATTGTTTTTTCTGAACTGGTGGCTTCTTGAACTGCCATTGCCACACATGGCAAATACCGCATTCTATATTTTTACTCTTACGGCAGGCTATCTCGCCCTGTTGATGTCGGGGTTATGGATGAGCCGCCTTTACAGGCACAACCTCATGGAAGATGTGTTCAATATGGAAAATGAGAGTTTCATGCAGGAAACCCGACTGATGGAGAATGAGTATTCGGTAAACCTCCCGACGAGATTCTATTATAAAAAACGCTGGAATAACGGATTTGTCAATATTGTCAATATTTTCCGTGCCTGCATGGTTATCGGGACACCGGGCAGCGGCAAATCCTATGCGATAGTCAACAGTTACATACGCCAGCTTATAGCCAAAGGCTTTGCGATTTATATCTACGATTACAAGTTTGATGACCTGTCCACCATCGCCTATAATTCTTTGTTGAAGAATATGGACAAGTACGAGGTCAAACCCCGGTTCTATGTCATAAATTTTGACGATCCACGCAGGTCTCACCGGTGCAATCCCATTAATCCGGAATTCATGACGGACATATCCGATGCGTATGAGGCGAGCTATACGATAATGCTCAACCTCAATCGCACCTGGATCGAAAAACAGGGAGACTTCTTCGTGGAGTCCCCTATCATTCTTCTTGCGGCAATAATCTGGTATTTAAAGATTTACAAGAACGGTATTTACTGCACGTTTCCCCATGCGGTGGAACTGCTCAACAAACCCTACTCGGATCTGTTCACCATCCTGACCTCTTATCCGGAGCTGGAAAACTACCTTTCCCCCTTCATGGACGCATGGAAAGGAAATGCCCAGGACCAGCTCCAGGGCCAGATAGCCTCGGCAAAAATACCCCTTACGCGCATGATCTCCCCACAACTCTACTGGGTGATGACCGGTAATGATTTCTCATTGGATATCAACAATCCGAAAGAACCCAAACTGCTCTGCGTGGGCAACAATCCGGACAGGCAGAACATTTATTCGGCAGCGCTTGGATTATATAATTCCCGTATCGTCAAGCTTATCAACAAGAAAAAACAGCTTAAATGCGCCGTTATCATCGACGAGCTTCCCACCATCTATTTCCGTGGGCTTGACAACCTGATTGCGACGGCGAGAAGTAACAAGGTGGGCGTGCTTCTGGGTTTTCAGGATTTCAGTCAATTGACACGTGACTACGGAGAAAAAGAATCCAAGGTCATCCAGAACACGGTGGGGAATATTTTCAGCGGACAGGTGGTCGGTGAAACCGCAAAAACGCTTTCAGAGCGCTTCGGCAAGGTGCTTCAGCAGCGTCAGTCCGTATCCATCAACCGTCAGGATGTATCCACCTCTATCAACACGCAGCTAGATTCGCTCATTCCCGCATCAAAGATCGCCAACCTCTCACAAGGCACGTTTGTCGGGGCAGTGGCGGATAATTTTGATGAGAGGATAGAGCAGAAAATATTTCATGCCGAAATTGTCGTAGACCATACCAAGATCAGCGCGGAAGAAAAGGCTTATCAGAAAATCCCGGTCATCAACGACTTCAAGGACAGGAACGGTAACGACATCATGATGCAACAGATACAACGCAATTACGACCAGATCAAGGCGGACGCGCAGGCTATTATCAATGAGGAGATGCGTCGTATCAAAAATGACCCTGAACTCCGTAAACGACTGGGTCTGGAAGATGAAAAAGGAAAGAAGCCCGACAAATCATGACAAATGGAGGGGGGAATTGAAGAAATTATACCCCGACTGATCGGATTATTGAAAAAGATGCCGTATATTTGAAACTTGAAATAGAGAAATAAGGCCGGTCTCGACAATTGGGACCGCCATTATTATACATAAGTCGCAAGACGTCTCGAACAGGAATCTGACAAATTCAAAAACACAGAGGCTATTGCGTGAGGCTTATGCTATACCTTATAGCATGAGCCCATGCGGGTTTCTGTGTTGGGCTTTGTCAGAGCCTCTGTTCGAAATAAGCATGGGTTTCATGCTTTTTTTAATAAGAGGTATGGCAAAAATTCAAGTTATCATGGCACTCACTCTGGACGGGTTCCTTCCGCATGAAGACGAGATGCTTATGCGATGGGTGAGGGAAAACAAACGGTATGGTTTCCCATGCTGGCAGCAACAGGCCACATTCCATATCTACCCCCATTACGGTTTGATGGACTTGCTGGATGTAAAGAAAAAGCACGACAAGGATTGTATTTATCTGGCAGGAGTGGGAGATGGAGGAAGTGCGGAATATGCCGATGGACTTTTTCGGTATAATCTGGTGGATGAGGCAGTACTTTATCTGCTGCCCCTTTCTTATGGTGGCGGAATCCCCTTGACGGGAGAATTCCGGTCTGCCCGCTGGAAACTTCTTGGCAGCAAAACTTTCTCCAACGGAATCTGTCGGCTTATGTATAAACGAAACGGATAAAGATGCTATCTCAACCCATACCTTTCCATTTTTTTGTATAGAGTCGGACGGCTCATCCCCAACATTTTTGCTGCACGACTGATCTTACCTCCACATTCTTCCAGAATCTTCCTTATTAGTTCTTTCTCTTCTGCTTCTTCCATCAAGCCTTTTTTACATTTTTCACTTGTCCTACAGATGGTCGCATTAAGATTCAGATCTTTATGGGTTAACAATGGAGATGCCGCCAACAGGACAGCACGTCTTATCCGGTTGTCAAGTTCACGCACATTGCCCGGCCATGAGTGGGAAAGCATGGAGATTTTGGCTTGTTCGGTAAAACCGGAGGTCTCCACGCGTATCTCTTCTGAATGTTGCTCACGAAAGAAGTCAGCCAGTGGCAATATATCTTCCGGGCATTCGGAGAGAGAGGGCTGGCGTATTTCAAACTCGGCGAGACGGTAGTACAGATCCTCCCGGAAACGTCCCTCCCGTATGGCACGTTCCATATCTTCGTTGGTGGCCGACAATATCCGTACATCGGCTTCAAGTTCTTTGCGGCTGCCCACTGGGCAATACACTCTTTCCTGCAATACCCTGAGCAGCAGTGTCTGCATTTCAGGAGGCATGTTTCCGATCTCGTCAAGGAAAAGCGTACCGCCCTTGGCCGTCTCAAAATAGCCGGCAGTATCCTTTTTCGCATCGGTAAACGCCCCCTGCACGTGGCCGAAGAACTCAGATGCGGCAAGTTCCCCCCGGATACAACCACAGTTCACCGCCACAAAAGGCTTGTCCTTACGTCCGCTATGCTGTTGGATCAGCTGTGCGACAGATTCTTTTCCGCTACCGTTCGGTCCAAGGATCATGACGGAACAATTCAAAGGAGCCACACGACAAGCTATCCGTTCGGTCTCCCGGACCGCCCCGCTAAGCCTTTTCATTAATGATTTCTTCGGGGGAACGGAAACTGGCAGGCCGATCAATCCCCGTAACAGTGCCATCAGTTGATTCTCGTGAACAGGCTTAGGCAAGTAGTCCTTTGCGCCCAATTTGACGGCACGTACCGCATCTGCAATGGAGGCATGTTCGGTCATCACCACAAAAGGAATATGTAATCCTTGGGAGATGCTCCATTCCAGTAAGCTGATGCCATCCCCTTCGGGAAGGCGGACATCCGTCAGTACCAGCGCCACGTTATTCCCCTTGATTTTCCGGCGTGCCGAAGGCTCATCTATAGCAGTCAATACCCCGTAACCGGCTTTCTGTAGCCATCTCTCAAGAATATCGCAAAGAATCAGGTTGTCCTCTACGATCAATAAAGTCTTTTTCATCCCCGTCATTTTTCTTTCTTAATTCATTATTTACTTCGTCTATCAGTAACCGTATCTGTTTCATAATTTTCATCGTGTACTCTCTGACCGTCTCGTTGCTCGAGGTCCTGTCATGCAGGAGCTTCCGATAACCGGACAGCACATCGTTGGCCCCTAACAACTCCCAGACCGGAGCCATCCGATGTACGATCCTCCGCATGGCTTCCCGGTCGGTTTTTCTCAAAGCCTCCTCCAGTTCGGCAATATCTTTTTCCGACTCTTTTGCGACAAGACCGAACATATGACGATGGTCGTCTATACTTTCCATCAGGCGGGAATAGTCGAACGGAGACATGCCTGTACTTCTGCCCTCCGTAACGGAGGAGATAAAGGCCAGCAGTCCTTTTGAAGAGAAAGGTTTGTGTATGCAACCGCAAAAACCGGACTTCATATACACGCCCGAGTCCCCGTCCCCCCGTGCCGTCATGACAGCGACCGGAACGGTACGGGAATTTCCGATATCCGAGTTACGCAGTAATTTCAACAAGCCGAAGCCATCGGTCACGGGCATCTGTATATCTGTCAATACCAAATCATAATCCAAGCGGTCGAGTGCTAGAATGGCTTCTTTTGCATTTTGGCAGGTCGTGCATTCCACCCCGTTGCGCCCGAGCATGTTTTCCGTTATTTTCAGAAGGATGCTGTCATCATCCACTACCAGTACATGTTTGGGAAGTATCGTCGCAGATTGTACCGGAAGCTCCTCTGTTTCCGGTTCTTCTGTCGTTTCCGAAAGGGGAAACGACAGGCGGAATGTTGTGCCTTTACCTGGTCGGCTCTCTACTTCAATGCTTCCGTCCAGTACCTTTACAAGAGCTTTCGTGATAAAAAGCCCAAGACCGAAACCTTCCGAGTTTATCTCCTGCGCCGCACGCTCGAACGGACGGAAGACACGTTCCAATGTCTCCTCGTCCATACCGATACCGGTATCACCGACCTCCACATATAATCTTCCCGCCATGTACTCGGTATGGAAACGGATCGTACCCGACAGGGTGAACTTGATGGCGTTTGTCAGCAGATTGTCCAATATTTGTTCCAATTTGTCTGCGTCTCCTCTCACTGTAATATCGCCGACATTCTTATGCCGGTGCTCGAACAGCAAGGCCCGGCCACCCGCCTTGCGGGCATATTCCTTCGATATGTTGTCAAGCAAGTTGTTTAGACGGAAAGGAACCTCGTTACAGGTATCCTTGGTCTCATTGATCTTATAAACATCCATCAGGTTGTTCACCAGATTCAGTATATGGCGGCAGGAATGGCGGATGTTCTCCAGATAGCCTTCCCGTTTTTTCTTTTCACGGGTTTCCGAGGCCAGCTCCACGCAGTTGTTGATATTACCCAATGGTCCCCGTATATCGTGAGAGATGGTCAGGATGATCTGTTTACGCATACCGAGCAGTTCCTCGTTTTCACGGTTTATCCTTTGGAGCTGTGCCCGTCCTTCCCTTTCTTTCCTGATGTCATGCCGTATGATCAGGAACGAGATGAATAGCAAGGAGGAAGCGGAGACGATTACCAAGACAAACAGCTTGAAAGAAAAATCTCCGGCTTCCGTGATTTTTTCCTCACGACTGATGAACGCCGCCTGCGCTTGCCCGTCAAGATGGGTGATGAGTATTTGCAACTTCCGGTTCAAGGCCTTATTCTGTATGCGCAGACTGTCGGTATAAATGTCTATCCGGCGTTCACGTTCCTCTTGCATGGCGATCAGCTTGTCATTCAAATCTTGCAGTCCTTTCGATGGCTCGAAGACCTGTACGCTCCTTTTCCCACCGAACCAACCGGCAATCCCTTTTTTCTTTTGAGTGACTGTCCGGGTACGAACCGCTTCCCTAATAACAATAGGCAGACGATTTGCGAGCAGGCTGTCCGCTTCCCCCTGTCTGGTAATGGTCTCCATAATGCGGAGCAGATGTATCTCCTTGGCTTCCAATAAATGACATAGGGAGTCTATCTGCTTTGGCAGGACGAACGTGCCACAACTCACTTTCAATATTTGTAACAAGCTGTCCGTTTGCAAGCGTTTTCTGCGATACTCACGAAAATCGGTATCCTCCCAGACTATGACGGACTCTCCATAGGTGGCAAGCTCCGTGATATAGCGATGCGCCGTACTGATGTCATGGCGTATCCTGCGTATCTCCGATGTTTCCGTTTTTATCTCACGCATGCGGCTCCGTTCGTATAACAGGATGGAAACCATGCCACAAACAGCCATGATCAATATCATATACCCTAAAAGAACCTTATGCTGTAATGAAGCTTTCCTTGCTACCATAAATATTTTCATTTTACGTAAACACTCACTTTAAACCACCAAGGATTTGTAACGGATTCGTCAAGCCAGTGTAATAGTTATCTATAATTCATTTATAAAATATAGAAGAAGCCCCTGTCTTCTCCGATAACCGGCTTCAGACAAGGGCTTCCATATTGGGATGAATCAATAACGATTTACTTTATGAGATTGGTCTTATTCCGGTTTTATCAGTTGGTTCCACCCGTATGCTGGCGGTTCCAAGTCCGGGTAATGACAGACACTGTTCCAATGTTGATTATAATTGAATAGACAATTTTCATAACAGATAGAATCGAATATATTCCATATCAGGCAAGAGGGAAACCGATTCTTTCCAATTGTGCTTTTCGCTCGTCTGACATGTTTCCCTTGCGGTAATCCCGTCTTTGAATGGTACACCAGCGTCCCAAAGCACCTTCACGGCACCCCGGCCATCGTCCTTGTCGGTTATAAAACAGGCACAATTGTTCGAAGTTACCTTGCCAGACCTGTTCCGCCGACCAAACGAATCCTATTTTATCCAACAGAATCCGGCGATCATAGGATAATTTCCCCAATTTGCGCATTTTTCGCTGTGTATGACACCATCCGCCCAAGTTCCCTTCTGTCGATTTAGGAAAACGGTGAAATTTTCCGACAAAAGACTTCAGTTCCTCGTAGTTCTTCATCCATTCCTCTTGGAGGTCCTGATTCCAGACAAAGCCGATCTCATCCAAAGCCCGGATACGCTCTTTGCTCAAACGTCCATCCTTCCGCCTTTCCCGCTGGGTATAACACCAAGTCGCAAGCGGACCGTCTTCACGTTTAGGCCAGCGTCCGCAAGTATCAAAGAAGACTTTCAACGCATGGTATTCCCTCATCCATTTGGAGTCGAGCTGATTCCATTCAAAACCGATCGCATCAAGCTGGTCGCACCGTTCCTTGGCAAGACGGCCTCGTTTGTAGGCGATGCGCTGCGTGTTGCACCAAAGGCCCAGTTTCCCTTCCGTCACCGAAGGCCAGTCGTTCTCTTCCCGGTGGAACTCGACCAGCCGCTCGTACATAATCTGCCACGGTTCCAGCTCGGCCAGGATCTCTTCGATGCGGAGTCGGATATCCGACAAGTAGCCGGTGGCGAGGAACGAGGTTGTTCCTTCAAATCCGTGGGGCGATGGAAGATAAGAGAGCCGCTCCAAGTGGCGAGCCATCACGTCGTAAACCGATTTGCCCGACAGGTTATTCACGAAATCCAAGACAACCGGCTGTTTCCCGCTTCCGGCATCCAGACAGCGCCCCAGCTGTTGCAGGGTGACAATGTAAGATTCGGTACGTCGCAAGAACAAGACGGCATCCACTCCCTCGACATGCAATCCTTCAATCAGCATATTGACGGAAAAGAGTACGTGTAACCGATCCGACTCTTCCCGGAAAGCGGCCAACACCCGCTGGTTCTCCTGCTCGCTTTGTACATGATGGATTTCAAATGGCGTAATCGATCGGCCTGCCTGCGTGAGCCAGTCACACACTTTCGGCACCATCTGTCTGAGATCGGCCAGGTCACGACAGAAGACCAGCAGTTTGCGTACGCTTTCGGGCAAGAACTTCCGAATTACCGACGGCGCACCCAAAGCACCTTTGAAATCGATCCGCGCCAGGTCCAGTTTCTTTTGGATGCGCTCTCTCCGGCGGGCTGAACAACCGCTTCGGTCCAAATGTCTCTGGATCCGATCCAATTCATTATCCAATCCGAAGGCGCTTTGCACCAGCTTCGGAACCGGCAGAATGTGGTAATACCATGCCTGCGGCAAGGTGAGTTCATAAAAGAGGTTCCCCTCAAAATAGAGATCGACCGTATCTACCATCCCTTCCGGTCGGACAGGGGTAGCCGATGTACCCAGCACACGGGCTGACGGGTTGGAATCTATCACCTGTTGCAAGGCACCGCCCCAAATCTCAGCTCCGAAATGGTGGAACTCGTCGATCAGGATATGACCGGCTTTCAGCGATTCGCAAGATCCTCGGTGATAAATCAGTGACTGGAAGGTCTGATAGCGGATATCGGGAGATTGAAATCCTACGGCCTTTCGGATCTCGTCCAGAATTGTTACATTCGGAGCAAACACCAAGATTTTCTCCGCCGCATGATCTGCGATATAACGGGCTAACAGATACGACTTCCCAGTCCCGGTTGCCTGTACTACGGCACCGATGCGATGTTGTTCAAAGCCTTTACGGATCGCTCGGTAGGCTGCTTCATTGTGTGGGTAAAGTTCGATATGTTTTCTGCCGGAAAGGTTTCGTATATAGCTCTCATCCGAGACAGTCAGTCCGTGCAGTTCAAAGGCAAGCGCTTCCGGCAGGAATCCGCCATGCGCCACAATACGGAAATAAGGATTGCCTCGCCCTCGGCTTAGAGAGGAAAACTCGGCATAATAGCGTTCGGCATCTGTCCGGCTCAGTGGCCGCTTATTCCAAACTTCTTTGACGAGCGCGTGCACCATCCCCGGTTTGAATCCGAGCCACAGAACCCCGTCTGATTCCATGACTTCGTAATGAAGACGGTGATAGTAAGTCGCTAATGGGAGAGACATAATGTCTATATCTTTGTTATGTCGGCTGTTTTTAGAGGAAAATGCTCCGGGAGTTTCATTTAATCTTCGTATTAATGCCGGACAACCTGCCGTATCCGTGCTTAACCTTTTCTGTAAATTCATCGACTATTTTTGAAGACAATCCGGTAAGAGCCGTACTTATTCCTTCAACAATATATCAGTTGCTTTTTCACTTGGCGTATAACTGGTGTGTACAAAGTTTCCTCCGGAGTGCTTCTGTTTCGGATGGCTGTCGCCAATGGTTTAATTCTTAAATATTTTTTATGTGACTGTTGCACTGTCATTGAAGAATGTTGAAGTTAATGCTGCAAGGCGGTGGCTACAAGCTTTTGCTCGAGCCACTGCTTTACAACATATTATGTACCAATTAACCGTTTGTTCCTCCGCCATGCTGACGGTTATAAGTAGATGCTACCACTGTAACAGTTCCGTAATGTGTACCACTGACGGTCTTGCCCATTGCACTGGCAGATACTCCCTGTTTGCTCTGCGTACCACTGACTGTCAATGCTGTTCCTACCGGCAGGGTTACGTTCAACGGATAATTGCCTTCTACAGTAGATACTGTTGCTCCGAACGCTTGTGCCAGCTTTTCAATCAACAAGGCTGTCAACACGCTAGTTCCCTTCGTTGCGATTTCAGTTCCGGTTTTATAGGTATAACCTACACTGCCCACCTGCATATCTTTGGCACCGTACAGGTTATTCCATTCATTTTGCTCAAATGAAACAGTTTCACTTCCGTCAGATACTGAGAATGAAACACCGAGGAACAAACCATAGGCTGTAAATTCGTCGGCATCTATTACCACCTTGTTCCCTTCTATACGGCTGGTTACGGTTACCCATTGACCATTCTTATATTGCTTGGCCTCCACATTTTGAGCCACTTCTTCATCTACATTAAAGCCTAGTTCAACAGGTTTGCTCAATGTTACTTCAGTTTTGTTGCACGACAGGCTGGCACCCACTAACAAAACAGACTCTCCGGCACGTGTTCCTACTTTTGTTCGGGCATTCTCAATGTTTCCGTCATAAATGGGAGAAATTATCACTTTAACCTCTTCTCCCTCTCCGGTCTCAATTGCACCGGCTGGTATGCTGGTCTCCACATTTACCTCTGCCAAGTCATTGCCTTTCAATGTTTCGGTTTCTACATTGGCTGTGCTTTCTTCAGTAGAAGAAACGGTCACTTCCACTTTTTGATCTGTGGCGAGACTGGCGTTCCAAACCAGATTCTGGCTCTTGCCGGAATCTGTTACCGTGATTTCACCCTCTTTTTTCAGTTTACCCGTGGCTTCCGCTTTGATAGCATAAGTTCCGGCCTTCACATCATCAAAAAGGTACACACCGCTTTCATTGCTCGAAGCAGTTATAGACCCCAATGTTACTGTGGCTCCTGACAAAGGTTCACCACTTAGGTCCGTAATTACACCGGTCAATGTGTTAGCAGCTACCGCCACCTGAGGTGGGGTTACATTGTCATAATCCGGATCATCGTCACTACAGCCGGCCATGCCCATAGCAAGGCTGGCAACAAAGAGCAGAAAAGCTCCCCTTTTTACAAATTTAAACATAACGAAATTAATTTAAAACATTAATTATGAATTGATTATTGATTGTTTTCAAAGCAAATTGATACAAAAGCATATACCTCCTGAAAAATACTTCCCATTTTGCAAAGATGACTGAATCAGCAAATGTTTCCACAACTTCCAGTCAAACCCCACATTCACATCATTACCGGTGTATTCTGCGATAAAGCGAAGATTGCGTTGAAACGAAGGCTGATAAGTCAAGCCACCCACTACACCATTGAAAGAGGAGTTCCTTTCACGTTGCCAATCGCGATAGGATACATGTAGCCCGACACGGTGTCCTCCCCAATCAAAATGCTTTGATACGGACACATAGTAATTGGCAAAGAAACTATTTCCGATAGATTTCGGCTTCCCTGTTTCCGGATCTACCGGTGGCTCTGTTATTTTTCTCATTGAGAATAAATCATTCATACCGACAGCCACACTCGGCCACCATTTGCTTTTTTTCTCACGGATGGGCTGTATCTTCAAAGAAAAGTATCGATCCTTACGGTTCAGACCCGGATTGTCAACATCCTCTACGTTGTTCTTAATTCTGGTAGACCTTAACAAGGTACATGTATAGCCAAGTTCCACCCAGCGGAAAGGAGTAATACTCAAGTAATAGCTCATCGTATGATATTTGTCGCCATCATAGGTCAAAACGTCAGGAGTAAACTCCCTGTTCAGAAAATGAGCACCAATACGCGCTTCACCTTCTTTCCGCATATCAGCCGAAGGAACATGTATCAAACCGCTCATTCCTGTATATTGCTGGGCTGAAACAGAAGAAGCCTTAATGAGTATATATACCCATAGGAGCATCCGACACCAATGATTCGAGCGCAATCCTTTACTTCTCATTTTTACCTCCTTCCTTTACTACAAAATCAGGAGTCATACGATTAGCACCCCAATTCAAACGTTCCCTGTCAAACCATCCTTCGCGTTCGTTCTCTTCTGGATCGGTAGTATACATCTTGGATGCGTAAGCATCACCTTCATGATTATAGGTAAAGCGGAAATTGGAGGCGGGCCGGAAGCGTACTTTCCGACTGCTCCTCTTATAAGGTGGTATCATCATCACGACCTTAAATCCGAAATTCTCTTTACCCTTGTCACTATATTGAGCATACAACCCTACAGTACAATGCTTGAAATGACGCATCACTTCCCCTAATGCGCCATAATCTTCGTATAAGAACCGTCCTCCACGAGCTCTGAATTCCGTATTTACCTTTTCCAAATAAACACGCGCTCCTGCCAAACCACTCACGCGTTCCATACGGCTGCATTCCCAGTCCACAGCCATAGAACAAAAGCCGGTCCATCCGAGTTGGGCATCGAATGCCAACCAACGGTTCACAGGATACATCCATTTCACATCAAGACCATAACGTTCCATACCGAACAGGCCTCCGCTTATCTTCAGGAAATGCTTCTGCCTCCAGTCAAATTCCTTACTGAGTACGGCCATATTCAAGCGAACCTTTTTATAACGGTCGCCATAGTCATTATAAACAGGAACTATAGCCTGTCCTGTCAGCTGCCATTGGTTCCCCATATACCATTTTATTCCCGGGGTCAGGTTCACCAACGCCTCATACACCTTGTTGTGAAAAAGATCGCGGTAATGTAATTCAGCCCCCATGAATATATCCACACGTGTGTACCGTGCGGACTGAGCCTTCCCCACTAAGGCGACCATCAACATCAGAGACAGGGGCAATACCCACCGACATCTGTACTTATTTATCCAGTATCTCATATACCGAATGTTTGCTTACAAATTCCGGTACCATCTCCTTCATGCGTCTTACGATCTGCATGTCGTCTTCTGCTACGCTGGCACGCACCAAGGCATCCACTTGCCGGCATGCGTCGGCATAGTCATATTCACGGACCCGGGCGATCTGAATCTTCGGATGGATGGTCGGCTGGGTATTCTCGTTCTCGTTCAGCACTTCCTCGTACAATTTCTCCCCGTCACGCAATCCCGTAAACTTGATCTCCACATCCTTCGCCCCGCTAAGTTGAATCATACGTTTGGCAAGATCCACAATTTTCACCGCTTTGCCCATGTCGAATACAAAGATTTCACCTCCATGTCCCATCGTTCCGGCTTCCAACACCAACTTGCAAGCCTCGGGTATCAGCATGAAGAAACGTATAATATCAGGGTGTGTTACGGTTACAGGTCCTCCACGCTTGATCTGTTCTTTAAACAATGGTATGACAGAGCCATTGCTTCCCAACACATTCCCGAAACGTGTAGTGACAAATTGTGTTATGCCTTCCACCTTTCCATCCTTGATAGCTTTATCCAAACTCTGTACATAAATCTCACAGATGCGTTTAGAACATCCCATTACGTTGGTTGGATTTACAGCCTTGTCGGTAGAAACCATGACAAATTTCTTTGTCTTGTATTTTACCGCCAAGTCAGCAATGATGCGAGTGCCATCCACATTGTTCCGGATACTCTCTCCCGGATTATTTTCCATCATAGGCACATGCTTGTATGCTGCCGCATGGAATACATAGTCCGGACGATACATTTCGAAGATTTCCTCCATACGCACTTTCATACATATATCACTCACTATCGTTTCCGCCTCAATGTCTGCAAACTGCCTGGCCATCATCAGACGGATGTCATGCAATGGGGTTTCTGCCTGGTCTATCAAAATAAGTTTTTGCGGACGGAACCGGGCGATCTGTCTGACAATTTCACTACCTATACTTCCTGCCGCTCCCGTTATCAGTATCTTTTTGCCGGCAAGCAACTTTCCGATTGCATCCAGATCAATGTCTATTGGGGCACGTGGCAGCAGGTCTTCTATATCCACTTCTTTCAATTGTGTATGGTCTATATCACTCTTGCCATCCCATTCCTGAACTGTTGGTATCATACAGATTTTTATACCCTCTTTTAGCAGACTTTCGACCATGGATGGATTATTCCTTATCGACTCGTTTTTTAAGGGAGATACCAGCAAAGTATGAGCCTTACGTTTTTTCATTTCTTCCACCAGATGCTCATCGTTGGGATAAACACGTACCCCCATCAAGTAACGTCCTTGGATATCGGATACTTCAGATACAAAACCCACCAAAGTATATTTTGAGACATCCTGGTTTCTGATACTTTTCGCCAGCCCTATACCTCCGGCTTTTACCCCATATATAAAAACCGGTTTCGCATATTCCTGATGAAAAAAAAAGTCGTATAAATATTTCACGGCAACCCTGATTCCACACATAAGTACAGTGGCAAGTATGGCAGCAAGTCCAATGTCCTTCATGCGTATTGCCATAATCCAACTGTCGGAATGCAAGCCATATTTCAATCCCATGATTAGCACCAAACCGATCAACATGGCGAGTCCTATACGTTGCAAATCAATAAACGATGAATATCGGATAATACCGGAATAGGTATGAAATATTCTAAAGCCTACGATGTAGCATAACAGATAAAGACTGAAAGTTGTAATCAAAGATCCTATATTCTGAAGAGTATAAAGTGTTCCATTATTCAGAGCATATACCAGTATATTCGACCCTATTATTATCAAACAGTCCAATATCAATATACACCAATAAGGAAGTGCCCCCTTGGAAAAATACCAATTTGAAATTTTAGAAATCATATATAAGCTAAATTATCATTATGTTCACTTCTCTATGCATGCCTTTATCGTATCGACGATATAAGCCACATCCTTATCCGTCACACATGGACCACTCGGTAGGCAAAGCCCCTGTTTGAACAGCGATTCACTCATACCGTTCACGTAACGAGGATTGTTCTTGTAGACCGGTTGCAAGTGCATCGGTTTCCATAGCGGGCGTGACTCGATACCGGCAGCATCCAAGGCCATGCGCATACCTTCCACGTTCCGGTTCGGCTCGGAGTCGGTATGTTGGGAAGAAGCTGTGTGGGTCACTCCGGCGGCACCGCCTACAGCCCCTTGGATTGCCGTTTCGTAAGCATGCTCTTCACCTTTCACATGTACATCAGGATCAAGCAGGATCGTGTTCAGCCAATAGTTACTGTCGAAATGGGAAGAGGGATTCTCGTGCAATACGATTCCATCCACTCCGGCAAGCTGTTCCTTATAAAGCTGGCAGATATACCGATGGTGGGCAATATGTTCATTGAGTACCGTCATTTGCCCACGTCCGATACCGGCGCAGATGTTCGACATTCGATAATTGTAACCGATCTTCTCATGCTGATAATAAGGGTAAGATTCTCGCGCCTGGGTAGCATAGAACATGATCTTCTTTTTCGCCTCCTCGTCCGGGCAGATCAATGCCCCGCCGCCGGAAGTGGTAATCATCTTGTTCCCGTTAAAAGAGAGTACACCATACCGTCCAAACGTTCCGCAAACCTGTCCGTCGTACCGGCTGCCCAGCCCTTCGGCGGCATCTTCGATAACCGGAATAGCATACTTATCAGCAATAGCCATGATTTCCTCAATCTTTGCAGGCATCCCGTACAAATAAACAAGGACGATCGCCTTCGGCTTCTTGCCCGTCTTGGCAATCCTGTCTTTTATGGCCTCTTCCAGTAACTCCGGGTCCATATTCCAAGTATCTGCCTCTGAATCCACAAACACCGGAGTAGCTCCTAGATAAGTCACCGGATGCGAAGAGGCACAAAAGGTAAAACTTTGTACAATCACTTCGTCTCCTGAACCGACCCCGCAGGCTAACAAGGCCAAATGCACGGCAGCCGTACCGGCGGAAAGAGCAACAACTCTTTTGTTCAACGGAGTATGGGAATCCTGTCGTTGCGTATTATTAACAAATGCTTCCAGATCCTCCTCAAATCCGTTGACATTGGGGCCAAGAGGCACAACCCAGTTGCAATCGAAAGCCTCCTGGATATACTTCTGTTCCATGCCTGTCTCACTCATGTGAGCCAAACACAAGTAAATACGTTTGTTCATTAAATATATGATAATTTGAATTAGATTTTCATTTCAAATCTTTGACCATCCTATCGACATAGTTTGAGATATCCTATCAATTATTGCTTTTCATCGTCATACACATTCCAGAACAGGTTGGGGAAACGCTTTTCCAATGGGACTCTAGTCTCATTATCCATACAGAAGTTTTCTATATCATAAAGGGATTCTGACAGCGCATCCATAACTTGACCGATATTCTTGTCTATATAATCACTGTTTATTTTGAAGCGTTCAATGGCAAGGTCAAACTGTATGGTGTCATTCTTCAGGTCATCATCCAAATAGAACATTCTTGAAATCATTTCCTTGTATGCTCTCCCTTCTCGATGAACTGCGATAGCATCTCGGTATGATTTTATAGCCAACTCTCCTGAATAGTTTGTCAATGTGTACTGAATATTCGGTTTCGTAATGGTATTAAGCATATTCTTGAAGAAACGGTCCGATATATTGTGGCATTGCCATATCTTCCTATAAATTGCGGACAGTCTCTCAATATCATCTTGGGTAAACATTGCATACAAGAAACGTTTATCTTTATCAAATCCGTTTCCCTTTACATCACATTCTACCCTATATTTAGGACATTCGCTCTGCCATTCCAGTGTCAGTTTCTTGCCTGTCCCATAATTGTCCGCAACCTTTTGATTTAAATACTTTTCACAATTCCTACCGCATAGCTGACATACCTCCATCATCTCATAATCGTATCTTGCAAAATATTGCTCTAATTCCACATTATTATCCTCTCTTAATATCGGTATTGGATTAGCCAAGTCAAAGAATTTATAGTAATGGAACAGAGCATTGAAGAGATAATTCCATTTGTTCAACGAATGATAAATATTCCCTATAAATGAGTGTGTAAATAGAGTGGTGGAGGTATAAGGGGACAGTGTCTCCAATATCTCTGTCACGCAATACATGGAGTCTTTGATCAAGAATTCCAACGTATGTAGTTTGTCTGATATACGACCAAATACGGGATCCACCTCACTGCTAAAAATCACATCAGGAAAAAAATCCTTCCATGTTTCGTCTTTTTGTACCAAATCTGCAGATTTGTCTGTCAACTCCTTTTCGAACATTTTAAAAAGTCCAGGATTGTTATTCACCAACTTTTGACTGTCTTTCAGTTCCGGAATCATGAGTCCCAAAATGTGCATATTCAACAATGCCTTCATCCTGAGAGAAAGTATCCGCTCATATCTGGTGTTATCATGCCGGAGTGAACTCATGGAAATGTTGTTGTATATTCCAATCAGCCTCTCATTAAAATCCCTGTTTCTTTCCTCAATGTTGTTCCATGTATATTTCTTTTCATCAAAATAATTCCTAGAATATGCCACTATGTATTTTCTCGTCTTCCTTAATTGTTCATTCGCATAGTCATAATCTTGTTCATCTATCATACATAATTTGAACAATTCATAGTATATCAGCATGATTTCTTCCACATCAGGAAACAGTGTCAAACGGGTCATGGAAATATTTTCATACATCTGTGTGTAGAATATCCATTTTAGCCGTTGTATCTCCACTAGATTGATGTAGTTATAATGTGAGAAGAGACAGAGCAGACTCTGTTTGACTATTCTGTTTTTTATTTCATTAAGGTATTCTCCAATAACGGTCTTGCTTTCTACAGTTTGTTCATGATTTTCATCCAGTTCTTCCACACGCAGGTAATTCTGGATGACTCGTAGAATTTTCTTCATACTACCGGAAGCCTTCTTCAATTCTTTTCCATACCTGAAACATACCGAAGCTTCCCAAAAATACAATATACAAGTTTCAAGTCTGCTATATTTCTTCATGGGATAACGTAACAGCATGAAATCGTTCTCATTTTTCTGCTTGTCTAACTTATTGTTGACTTCATGAACATCATGCAAAAATTTACTCAGAAATTCGCTCGAAATCTTGTCGCTTTCTAATACGGAACAACTTACGGAACAACTTACGGAACAACTTAGGGTCGTATTTCCAAGGCAATCCAGTACCTCAGCCAATTGAATCATATAGTTTTGACGCATCGACTTGGCGCTTCCTCCCATGACTATTTGTCTCAGCACATTGATGGTTTTACTCTCTTTCTTATCATCTTTTTTTATATATTCTGTATCCACGCCAAAAAGGTTGTGCATCGTTATTCTAAGACTTCTGTTATAGTATTTGCAGGCATAACAAGGCAGAGTCTTGTTCTTTTCCCACATTTCTTTTCTTTTTTCATTGCATGAAGTAATCTCTTTTATCGGAAGTCTTTTAAGCCGAGTTCGTCTTGGCTCCTCTTCCCAAAATGCTCTAAACAGTTCCTGAACTTTAGCACTTTCTTCTTTTGTTGGTAATGTTTCATCCGAACCTAATTGTTCGTTGTTTCGGAGGATCTCAAATTGCTCATAATCCAATTCTCTGCAATATTTATATAGTTTAGGAAAATATTCATAACACTCATTCTTTCCACAGAAACTTTGCAATTCGGTCTTTAGATTGAAGGCCCAATAGTATAAACTATCAACAAATGTTTCTCTTAGTTCTGTGCTATAATTGTTTTCATTTGCATTTTTTGTTCTTTCATAGCTGAAACCTATTAACCCATTTTTATAGAATAAAATGTCACCAAGTCTTCTGAAAAAATCTATTGAAATAAGGAATTTTTCTTTCTCATTAGTCGTAAGATTAATATATCGGTATTCTCCTTCTATCACATCAAGGTTTGATCTCGTGATCCCTCCTAATTCTATTTTTTCATTGATAAACAATTTCGCTAATAGGGCCTGATATACGATTTGTGTATCTTCAAGCATGGCTAGTCGTTGTATCACTCTGTACTTGTCAGAAGTCATCTGAAAGGCAAAGTCCGAAGTCATATATTTACCTTTGGTACGGTATTGCAGATTTTCAAATTTCTGGGAACAATAGTAAGTTGGGAAAATTTTTCTTGCGCCATCAAAAGAATGTTGTTTTGAACAATACAGTATAGATTCCGTGTATGGCCATCGTTCTTTAGGCTTTTCATTATATATCAATCCCAAATCTTTTTCATTAAATTCCCTAAACCGAATAATCCTGTCAATTATTTCATTATAGATATTATAAGCAGAACCAAAAGTTTTCCTTTTCTCGAAAACCATTCCCAATTTCAACATACACCTAATGTATGCGAGTGTAAAGGTTGCCTTATGAGAATCATCGTCACCTGTATCTTCTTGGCTTAGCACCTTCAATGCCGTTTGGTATTCAAAAATAGCCAGATTGTATTCCTCATCTGCCATATATAAATCGGCAAGGATATGATGTATTCCAGCTTCGGCATGGGGTGAGACAATCTGATGGTCAGCGTGCGGTTGCTGATATTTTGAAATCATCTCTAAATAATGTCGCTTGACAGCTTGCGACTCATCCAAGGAAAAGTTAAATATAGCAGATATTTCTTCTGAAACTTTGGACGCAAGAGATATTTCTTCCGAAATCTGTTTTCTGAACTTAAACTGAAAAAGTCCACATGGTATCTGAATGATATGCGTCTGCATCAGGTAACCGAGGATTGAATTGATGAAACCTCTGAATTCAGGAATCTTATATACTTCCAGTAATTCGGGTGTTTGCTCAATGTTTCTCCATGAAAATCCTCCGCTGTGGTATTTGTACAAATGGTTAATCAAAAAACTTGCTGCCACCAAAAGTTTGTCTCCAAATTGGTTCGCATCAGTTATAATCTGATTTACGGGAAATGATATATAGTGTATGAATCCTATCACACGCTGTTCCTTTTCCCCCAATGAAAGCAGGTACTTACACTTGTCGGGGATGTATATATCCAAGTCTGCACCCTCCAAAGGATAATGTTTACTCCATTTCTTCGTTAGCCTGAACTCTTTTGGATCCCTTATAGGACGTACCAAGTTTTCAAAAGTCAAACGCATTTTTTTGGGTGAGCCATTGCTTACATGATATAAATATACTGTAAAGTGATATAAAAGACCGACAGCCTTATCAATGCCTGCTCTTGCATCTTTTAGCAGAAGGTTCTTCTTATCATGCGGTATTTCCTGTCTCATTATGTTCTTTGTGTATACGGTAATAAGGAACTCATAATATAGCTTCAAATCAATGTCCATATTCGTGTATTCCTTACCGTTCAGTTTGCACTCAATGTACCTGTTTTGTATCCTGTCTTCGATATACCATCTCGGTATTATCTGCCTTGCAATGAATGTTTCCGCATTATACATCACGTCCTTTTCACTCTTCTCATTCTTGCAGAAACTCTCCACATAGACGATTCCATTAAATAAACTGGATATGGCAGACTCTCTATCCGTCAGGTCTGCCAAATAACCGTCATACATTTCTCGGCCTGCGATAAAAAGGAATTTTGCCTTTGCGGTAGTGGTGAAATATTTCATGTTGGCCAACAAGTGCATCACCATAAACTTTCTTTTCCTCGATGTGCCGCCTGAGGATAGATATTTTTCATTGCTAAACTCCGGCATACCGTCATCCAGTTTTCTAAGTGGAGTCTCTATCTTGTCTAATTCGTCAAACACGAAATAGAATGTGGGATGCATAGGATACCGATATATTTGATCTAGAATGGTGATAATCCGTGACTCAATGTCCCTTATATTGGCAATGGGATAGGCAAACTCCATATTGTCTTCCAATGTTGCCTTTTTGTATCTTATTCCTATGCCTTGGGAAGATTTCAATTCCGCATCAATTCTTTTTCTCAATATTTTTAAAGAACAAAGTGTGCTGAGTTGATGATACGAAACGGCAAAAAATGCTATTAATGAAGCCACTAATATAAAAATATTCTGAGTTGTTATCAGGTTGTTCCATGTAATATCCTCTCTGCTATCATAACCGGCAAGTCTTGCAATAACAGCGACAGGTATTACTATTACTCCTATACAGAGAGCCCACATCTCAACATTCGCAATTGGCGACAAGATATATTGTTTGTATTTATTATATAGTTCAGAAGTCAGCACACACAAAATATTCCTCTCATCCAAAATTTCTTGTCCTAGATTCACATTCACACTGATGTGTGAATATCGTTTGTCTTTTTCATTAGCACCGTAAATCAGATGATTTATTCTGTCCCATTCCTTTGAAGTCAGTCCGCACCACATCTCCTTCATTACTTTCATCATTTTCCAAAGGGTAATGTTCTTGTCAATAACAATACACTTGATTCCTGCTTGTATGCGATACTTAATCTTTACGAAGATCTCTTTCAAATAGTAATATTTACAAAGGGCATGTAGCACTAATCCAAATAACCCAATGAAAATTATATAACCAATATTATTCTCTTTAATACCAGAAATCCACATAAATAAGCATACTGCGATCCCGACAAACAACCCTACTCCACCCAGATTTAGCCAAACGTTGGGTTCACCGACGAGTTCATAAAGCACCCTATCTACGAAACTTGTCTTACCCATACCACGATAACCGGCGATAAGATATGAACCGCCACTTGTCTTTTCCTTGATCAGCCAAGTTTTCAACTTTTCTATTATCCTATCCCTGCCTATCATAAATCCAGGAGTAGGAGAACCCAGCCTGTCTGAAAACCAAGACTTGTGTACGTATTCAAAAGAGGGTATCGGAATATTTACCCTCTTCACCTTCGAACTATATTTGCCGAATATGTTGTCGTTTCTTTTCACTGTTTATTAAGATTGCTTGTTTCTATTTCAGCTTTTCTTCTATTCCTTCTTTGGCTTTATTGAAATTATTCTTAATATCTTTTGTGTTTTTATCCGCCATGGAATCAAGACACTCCTTAAGCATTTTGATATATTCGCTTGCATTTGAGCTACATACTCTTGCTTCATATCTCCTAAGGCAGATAAGCCCTTCTTGAAATTTTAGCATCTCCATACTCTTTATTTTATCATTGGTATTTTCTCCGCAATAACGACATAAAGCCTGTTCCATACCGATTAAAATCCCCTTTATGCAAACTTTTACATCTTCATCTGAAAAAATAATAGAGTAGGGACGACAACAAACATCACTTCTGTCTTTGCTATTCTCTCTCAGCGGTGTAGAATATGGTACGTGCTCTGCATCTTTAAGATGGGGATAGATATTGTACTTACATCGTAAATATACCTTTCTTATAAACCATGTAGCAATGATGATGCATAATGTGACGACAAAAATGAATACCAGTACTCCAATGGCATTCAGTAAATAACAACCGCAAGCTTTTAGGAATTCCCACCATTCCGTTTTTTCACAATAGCAAGTGCAATATCGAGATAATATCAGATTAATCATGTTCACATTCTTTTTACTTTTATTATTATCTTCTCATTTTTCCGTTCGGACAAATCAATTCTCACTTAAGAGTAAGGTCAAGCACCGTCCCTCCCCAAGAATAGCCTACGCCAAATCCGGCTATCAGGACGTTATCCCCTTTCTGGATTGTCCCATCATCCAATGCTTCCCGCAAAGCGAAGGGAATACTATTGGAAACGGTATTGCCACATTGCTCCAAACAATAATAGAATTGTTCGGGAGATATCCAACTTCTCCACTACTTTCTTTCGAATGGTGTTTGAACCGATACTGACAATAAAGGGTGACAAACCGCTATGGTCATGCATTATCGGATAGCCTTGCAATTCATTTATATCAGGGTTGTCATCAACCAATGCCATTACCTCAATACCTTGTGCTTTGAGAATATCAATGATGACTTTTGCATGACCACTTGCTCCGTACAGATAGATTTTGTTTTTCATGCGGCATAGGTATTAAGTTCATAACTGTGCCGCATGGTGTATGCTTTCGCTTTCTTGTTACTCTTGAAGAAGATTGTATCTAAACGAATGTTAATCACATAGAGCAAGTGCTGGTGGATGCGTGTGTATGGGAGTAACTCACTTGTATTTCAATAACTTACAAGAAATATCCAGCATAATGTCGCACTTGGAGAACATCTCTCCATAGCGAGGAATAAACAAGGAATCATCAACTTCTTCGCCGTTCACCCAACTAACTATAGCCTTGGGTACATTCACACCGGCTTCTTGTGAAAATGGATATCCACCACCGAAGCGAGGATTCAGTTCTAGTACATAATACTCTCCGTCACGTTCAAGTACATCCACATCAAGATTGCCAATGTGATGGAGATTCTTACCGATAGTCGCACCGATATGTCTGATATCTGCATTATCCACAGTTTGTGCCTTGTCGGTTTCACCTGAACGCATGGCCAACTTCTCCTTGACTGATACCCCTCTGAAGTTTCCTTGCAAGTCGTTCACTACATCAAGACCATACTCTTTCCCCTTTATTACCTCTTGAATGAGCAGAAACTCTGTGTCTGATGAAGCAGTAGCAAGGATAGACTTCTTCACTTTCTTGCAATCCAACTTATAGACCATTTCCAGTTCTTCGAGGTCATCCACGAACTCCAATCCGATAGAGCCTGAACCCCAACGAGGTTTTAGAATGAGAGGAAACTTTAGTTCGCCATTCTTGATAGCTTCAACCGCCTTATCATAGTTCACAAAAGTCTGAGGCGTTTTCAGTCCTAACTTCTCTATGTACTGAGCGGTTATATACTTATCAAAGCAGATGTTAATTACTTCCGGGTCAGAAACAATTACATTTACACCCAACTCCTCAAATTTCCTTTTATTCTCGGCTAAGATTGGAAGTTCCAAGTCGTTCAAAGATATAAGTATCTTCACATCATGCTCTTTGCAAATGTCTAAAGTTTTTTGGATATAGTCATCCGCATAAACTCTGGGTACTTGTATCTTGATGTCTGCAGCGGTGAGTGCAGGTGCTGTAAGCTGCATATCCGTAGCAATGATTTTTCCTTCGTCACCGATTACCTTCTTGAAATATTTAAGCAGATAACGTCTGCGGCCTGCACAGGTAAAGAGTATATTCATATTTTTAAATGGTATATAATTCTACAATATCATCTACTGTTTGTCTGCGACGAACAATAAATGTTTCATTATTCATACAACCTATTATGGGAGATAAGAAATTGATAAAGGTTGGCGTAAGTGCAATGGTATAAGCACCGACACCTTCTATTCTTACATAGTCACCGTATCCAATATTTGACGGCACGGGGATTTGGTTCAATATTACATCTTTCTCCATGCAGGTAGATCCAACCAAATTAGCGTTATACGTTTCATTGCACACTTCTTTGGTTACGAATGAATGAGGAAGATTGTTGGTGTGCATGGTCGGCTTCACATCAAACACCGTACCATCTGTTGTAAGGAATCTAGTTCCCCCTATTTCCTTTACTTGGTAAATTTTAGAAACATAGCTAAAGACATTGGCCACAACAGAGACTCCCGGTTCTATGACTATCGAAGGACTAACTTGATTAAACCAATCACTCTTTAAACATTCGCCAATTATGCAATCAGCATAGTCACCGTACTTCGGTTTATTGCTCACATCAATTCCCTTAGCAGCAGCTCCAAAGAAGCCACCACCTACATCGAAATATTGTAGGTCGTTCAACTTGAAGCGTTTACAAACCTGAAGCATTTGACCAGCAATGAGTTGATAGTTAATAATAGCTCTATCGGAAGAAGATGTATGACCATGTAAAGAAATAATTTTGATGCTATTATTACGAAGTAATGGAACGATTTCCTCAAGCATCTTTTGGGAGAACCCAAACCTACCGACACGAAGACCACACTGAACCTTTGAAACTCCGTCTTCGTCTGTTAAGTCAATATTTAAACGCAAGCCTATACAAACTTCCTCCTGTGGATGGGTAGCTTTATATTCAAGCACTGTGTCCAATTCATAACGAGAGTCAAGGTTGATTATAGCCTTGTCTGCAAGAGCCGTTTTAAGTATATCTTCTTTCTTTATCGGACCATTGAAAATGATCTTTTCAAAGCCGATGCGCTTTGCCAAGGTATATTCCATTTCAGAAACCACCTCAGCATAACAGCCTGCATCTTTGGCTATCTTACACAACGCTGGAACATAGTTTGTCTTGAATGAATAACCAATGACCAACTTATCGTACAGAGGCTTAAATGCATTCTGAAATGCAGAAATATTAGCAAGGTAAACCTCTCCATCCATGAGATAAAAAGGCGTACCATACTTTTGAGCTATAGCGTCAAATGTATTAAAGTCCATCTAGCTATCTTAATGAATATGATTACTTGATTGTGTCTTCATTCTCAATAGCTCCCCACATAAGTTCTATGGGGTTGCTTTGACATTCTTCTTTCATATCGCGACAAGCAGCTTCCCATGTCCACTTCGGCTTCCAGCCAAGTATCTCTTCGCTCTTTTTGCCAGAAAGAAGAATTTGAGGAGTATCGGGCATATCAGGACGATATTTTTTCACTGCATCTTCAGAGGCGAATGTATTCATAATTCCATCCACCATCTCGTCTAGCGAATATGGCTTATATCCGGGCAGATTGAAGATACCGCAAACATTAGTTTCGGCAGCTCGAACTATGGCATCTGCAAAGTCCTTGATATACAGAAGCTCTTTTAACCGTGAAGGGTCGCCATACACATCAATACCTTGACCATTAATACAACGTCTAATCATATAGCGCCAAGGCAACATTCTCTTTTCACCGTTCAGGTAGTAATAAGCATCCGGATGCCAACCATAAACCATAAAATGGCGGAAGATGCAAGGCTCAAAGCCGTCTGCAATCTGTTCATGCTCTAGTATATCGCAAGCTGCTCGTTTGCAGATAGCGTATACTGCGTGGTCATTTCCATTTTTAGGGAATGAACGACTTGCATCATCATCGATGGGTTCGATAGAGTCCCAATGCTCTGCTACATCACTAGGCGTAGTATTGAATACAATTCGTTTTGTACCATTGCTTTTCATCCAATTACACAAGTTCACGGTACCCACTACAATACTTTGCACATAAGGCATCATATTCATATCTGCATGTGCCGGCATAGTACCGGCCATATTTACGACTACGTCATACTTATGATTGGGCAGCAACTCAAAGCTTTCTTTCTTGGCGATGTCGAAGCCACCGACAAATTGAATGCCTTTGGTACCAAAGAAGCCACCATCGGATATTCTTCTACCAACAGCTACTACATCGTAACCGTTTTCTTTCAACGCTAAAGCGCTGTAGCAACCTAGTTGCCCAGTAGCACCAAAAACAATTGTTTTCTTCATAATTATCTTTGTGTATTATTTTGATTATTCTTTTTCATTCGGTAAACATCAAGAGCTTCTACTCCTGCGACCTCTACAGATTCTCTTAATAGAACAGATTTTATAGTCTTAAGAATTATGGCTATGTCTGTCTTAAGTGATATATGATTTACATACCACACATCCATAGCTAACTTTTCTTCCCATGTTACGGAATTTCTACCATGACTTTGTGCATATCCACTTATTCCTGGGCGAACATCATGTCTATGACGTTCTTCTTCGGTATACCAAGGTAAATACCTTACTAATAGCGGGCGAGGGCCAATTAATGCCATATCACCGATTAACACATTCCAAAACTGTGGGAGTTCATCAATTGATGTGGAACGTACAAAACGTCCCATCTTGGTCAAACGAACTTCATCAGGCAACAAATTACCATCCGCATCGCGCTCATCTGTCATTGTCTTAAACTTGGCAATTTTGAAAACTTTTTCGTTCTTTCCGATTCGTTCTTGAAAGAAGAAAGCTCCCGCTCCTTTATTGGCGAAGTGTAGCCACACGGTGATAACCAACAGCACCGGCCAAATGACAGCCAATATACAAAAGACGAGAATGAAATCTATCACTCGCTTAAAAAAATGCTTATACATCTTACAATCAGTTGTTTTTAGATACTTGTGCATTTATTATTTCTATCATCTCTTCATATCTTGATTTGAACGTGTCAGATTCCTTAGGGAAGTCAAAGCCTAAATCATATCTCATGTTCCAATCATGAATAATGATAGTAAGAATGCACCATAATGTATGAGTCTCCGGTAAATTGATTTTCTTTACAAATGCATCCAAGCGGGAGAGGGAATTGGGATGGGATTCACTATCTTCTATTTTGGGATTAAGGATTAAAAGAGTAGCGAGTGCCATGATAATCCCCAAGTAAATAGTTGTATCGTTTTTCCCATCGCATCCTTTGAGCAACAAATCAAACGCCACATCATCGGCTTCTAGTTCCTGTTCAATGGGAGTACCCTGTTGGGGGGCTTTATCAATATGCGCAAATTCGTGACACATAATAAAGTCCATTGCATAAAGAAATATTTGATTGACTATATTTATCGTTGGATTATCATTATGTTGCTGGGGCATAGGCATTCCCTGCGGCCATTGAGAAAAAGAACCTTGCAAGCTCTTCCCCCATCTATAAAGACTTTCAGCTTGGTCTAAAATATTGTTCTTGTTCAGTTTCCCTTCATTATAATAAGGCACTACATATTCTTCGTGCAAGACATGGTAGTAATAGCAAAAACTCCAGACCGAACATATAAAAGGCTTATTCAAGATGATTTTTCCAAATACAGTCTTGGGACTATCGAAAACATCCGTATCCTCAAAACTGATTTCCTGGTCTATTTTCCATTCATTTATCATCTGTTGGGCATAGTCCGCAAAATCGGCATGTGTGTTTTCAAAACGACCTGTTATATAGGGATATAAATATCTTATGGGAGATTCGATTATACTCATTTCAACAAAACTTTATTATATGATTTTATATGCCTGTCAGCTTCACTCAGATTAATAAAAGTACTACTGTTCAACAGCTTCCTCATTTTATCGAAAGCTCCTTTTGTCCCTAAATTAGACTTGGCATAGCGAACGATACGATTCTTCAAACTCCCATTTTCACGGAAATAGATTTCATATTCTTCTCTTGTCATCATACCACCTTGGTCATGAATCAAATCTCCGATATGAAAGTAAGCGATAAAATAATCACTTTGGTGCATCTTATTTTTCACAAACCACAAAGGAAAAAAACGGAAATAACCACCACCTGAATAGGCTATGTCTTTGCCCATGATATGCGCAAGTCTAATTGGAAACTCTTTCAATTGAATGCCATTGTACTCTATGATAACCGGACTATTGGAAGGGAAAGACGAGAGACCTCCAAAATCTCGTATCGCGGGATAAATGGAAGAATCACGTTCTATTCCACATTCTGCCAATATCTCAATAGCCCATTTGTTCTTTTCATCGATGGAAAAAGCGGGTGCCCGATAACTGACAACCTTCTGGCCACTTACATCTTCCAAGGATGCAATCGCTTCCTTGGTGTCTGTCCTTAATTGCTTGGGAAGCATTTTTGTAAGCCACAAGTGTTCATTGGAATGACAACCAATTTCATGTCCTCTTTCTGATATTTGTTTTATAACATGAGGAAAATTTACGGCTATTTTTCCCACACAGAAAAAAGTTGCTTTCTGCTTGTTTTCATCGAGTGTGTCAAGTATCTTGCTTAAATAAGAATCAAACTCCTTATATTTTTTCACCCGACCTCCATGAAATTTCTTCTCAATATACCATTCCTCTATATCAAACGATAGTATATTCATAACTCTTCACGCTTTGGTATTTGTTTTACTACTTTAGCTGGCCGCCCTACTGCTATTGTCCATGCCGGAATATCTTTAGTGACTAAAGACCCTGCACCAATAACAGCCCTTTCACCGATTGTCACACCGGGCATGATGATAGAATCTGTACCAGTTGAGCATCCTTTATTTAAATGAATTTCGCCTGTCGTGTAAAGTAGTTTGGCATAATCATCTCCCATATAGTAGTGGGAAAGTTCATGCTTATGGCACAACAAAACTGTCCGACCGGTTACATGTGCGTGGTCGTCTATATAAATCAATTCTGCATGTCCTGTATCTATCCACACTCCGGTACCAATAAACACATCCTTGCCAACATGACAGCCTATCTTTTTCAAGACCCAAGGTCTTACCTTGCGGTGCAGTATCGGGGACAAAAGCCAGGAATCAAAAATAAATTTCATCAAAAACGCATCACGATAAGACTTGATTGCCTTACATATCACATCCCATAATGAAACTTGTCCGTATTCCTCCTCCGGATAATTCAAACCAATCAAACGAAGCAGTTTGTATGTTAAAGATAATTTCCTCATATGATCAAGCTGCATCAAACTGATTGATGTTGTATTTACAATGTATTGAATTACAATATTTTACCCTCCTTTTATATGTAATAATTTGTTAATCTTCTTATAGTCGCCTTCCATTGAACGGTTTGGTATTTCTTTTACAACTTTGGCCGGACGGCCGGTTGCTATAGTCCAAGCCGGAATATCATGGGTTACTAAAGAACCTGCACCTACAATGGCTCCTTCTCCGATTGTCACACCGGGCATGACAAAAGATTCCATGCCTACAAGACAGCCTTTCTTTAACACGACAGGTTTCACGATATATCCTAATTTTGCATAATCGTCTCCTACATAATAATTGTGTAGGTTGCGTTGATGGCAAAGTATTCTTACTCCACCTGCGATATGGGCATGTTCTTCTATGATTATCATATCCGCATGACCGGAATCGATTCTCACATGGTCGCCTATGAAAACATTCTTACCCACCTGACAGCCAATAGTCCTTAATATTGCTGGGCGTACTTTTCTTGGTAAGACAGGGGATAGCAACCAAGAATCCATACCGAATTTTAATACAAAACCATCGCGATAAGTTTTAGCTGTACGTTTGATAACTTGCCATAACGATACTTGCCCATACTCTTCTTCGGAATAGTTTAACCCTATAAATCGAAGGAAGCGATAGGTTAAACTCAATCTTTTCTTTTCCATTTCTTTATTGATATTTATGCCAATAAGTCGTGCATATATTTTAGCCAAGCTGTCGATACTAATTCTTTATTGAATTTTTCAACCACTCTGTTCCGTCCGTTACTGCCATATGTTGTACGTAGTGTTTTGTCAAAATACAATTCTCGCATACAATGATACAATGTGCTGGCATCAGCCACTTTACATTGCAGGCCGGTATGGTTGGGGACAAATGAATCTTGCAGTCCGTATGCGTCACTACAAATCACCGGTAAAGCCAAGCTCGCAGCCTCTATTGCGCTCATGCCAAATCCTTCCCTATAAGATGGCAGGCAAAACACATCAGCCAGTTGCAAGGCATGATAGGGTTCTTTGGTGAAGCCATATAAAATCACATTCTTCCCAACTTGAAGATTTGGATAATGATTCAGGACATCAGTCGTTAATCCTTCCATGTTCCCGATTAATACCAAAGCGGCATCATTTACTTCAGCGAATAAACGATTTGCTGCTTCCAGCAATTCAAAAGTCCCTTTGTCCCGGTTCACTCTCCCCATGAATGAGAAAACAACTACCTCCTCTGAAACATTAATTTTCCGGCGTTCCATGTCTCTTATATTGGAAGCAGGCTTAAACTTTTCAATGTCCACCCCACAAATAGAGCCGTTGGCAAGTACGGTTGCCTGCCCTTCTTTCAAAATTCCATTTTTCACCAAATACTGAAGCTGTGGTTTCCCATCTGCCAACAATTCAGTGTTAAGGGCTACTGTCGTTTTGTCAATCATCTTAAAAAAACATCGTTTCCAGCCGTGCATATTAGCCCAAATCTGTCCTGTGAAGATTCGAATACGATGCGGAACTTTAGCTAAAAATCCGGCAATGGAAGCAATAATACTTGCATTGCTTGACATTGAGACAAAACAATCAAATTGCTGTTCCTTAAATATCTTATACATGGCAGATATAGCCTTAATATTCTCGAATATCGTAGGACGGCGGGCTATATTTACTGGATAAGCATCCTTGATGTTCAGCCCTACAAAAACAGATTTATCCGTAAAGTTTGCTATCACATATATATCAAACTCTTCCGATATTTTTTCAAAATTGGTCCGGTGAAAAGAAACAATTCCTGTTGGTGCAGAAGCTATGAAACAAATCTTTTTTCTCATAATAAAATTCCTATCAATTATGACCTATTTTACACTAAGCTATTGATGTTTTCAAAATCATTATTTTAGCCTAATTTGAATATGCTGCTAATTCGACTATTTATATTTATGAGAGAGTGGTTGCGCACTCCGCAATCAAATCCTTTCTCTGCATACTTTTCTATTAGCTTGGGATTGTCAATTAAAGATTGCAAGGCAGGCAAAATACTTATTTCTGAATTGCAACACACAGCCGCATCTTCTTCTTTAAAATATTCCATAGAAGAAATATCATTGGGGCCAATGGCTAAAATACATCTATTAGAACTTAGGTAATCAGTAATTTTAGTAGAGAAAGACAAACGTGCTGTTTTATTTTCAAACGACTCTACAAAGACAAGAATATCAGACTTCTCTTGCTCTTCAAAAACTTGGCTTTGGGGAATACTACCTTTTATTTGACAACACCCCGGAATGTTTAATTTTTCATACACATCATCTTTCAATGATGTATTTGTATAAATATCCAATAAAGCCCGTTGTCCTTCCTTGTTTATTTCTTTAACAGCATTGGCTAATGCAATAAGTGATTTATCTCTTCCTATTATCAAAGAGCCTGTATATATCAATCGGATTGGATTTTTTTTATTTCTACTATACAAATTCTTTTCTGAGCCTCTGATTGGCTTTGTTATAATAGTAGAGTTGATATGAAAAGTAGCATCACACTCTGTTTTCATCTTCGGACAGATAGTAAATACCTCATCGCATTGTTTTACCAATTTTCTTACTGATTTACGAGTGAAATATCGATTAATATAATAAGGAAGGCTTCTCTTTTGTTTATAAGTAAAATTGTCATCCCAAAGAAATCCAATAACCATTTTAGGTTTGCATTTCTGGATGATGTAACTGTTTAACCTATTGAAATAGATATAACTTTCAATAGGAAAGAAAAATATATCAGGGTTGAAATCTGTCAGAAAATTATCTAAATCTTTAGAATTCCATCGTCCAAACTTCCACAACAATTCTCTACCCCACAGAAAGATAGGATTGCGATTTTTGGAAAAATAAGCATAACGTTTTCTCTCTGATTTTAATTCGGAATCCTCAGAATTTTCTATCGTTGTGCTATGCGCAACTTCTTTCCCAGTTTGAATTTTCCGATTAAAAATGCTTTTTATCACATTGCTTTCCAATATTTGAAAATATCTACTACAAACTTTTGAATCAGGTAAATTCGCACGAACATAGATATTGGCAACGTCAATACCTTTTATATCTTCTAATATTGCAGCGAATGTATTTGCTCCCGTACTTTGACTCCATGCAGGAATAGTGGAAGTTAGAATTTTTTTCATTTTCTCATTCAATATTTTCTCCAAACCATCTTGTTTACCACCCCCACATAACTTTGGATGAGTTTCACCACCTTGGTGGATACGTTCACGTCGGTATAGTTGGGAACTGGTGTCCCGAAATCACCGTCTTTTACAAGTTCAACAGCTGTATCTACCGATTGCAGCAAAGATTTCTCGTCAATGCCAGCCAATACGAATCCAGCCTTGTCAAGCGATTCGGGACGTTCTGTAGAAGTACGAATGCAGATAGCGGGGAATGGATGGCCTACACTGGTGAAGAAACTACTTTCCTCTGGCAATGTACCGCTATCGCTTACTACGGCAAAGGCATTCATCTGAAGACAATTGTAGTCGTGAAAGCCAAGAGGCTCATGCTGTATCACACGGCTATCCAATTTGAAACCGGATGATGCCAAGCGATTGCGGCTACGAGGATGGCAAGAGTAGAGGATAGGCATATCGTACTTCTCTGCCATACGGTTGATGGCATTGAAAAGCGAGGTGAAGTTCTTCTCTGTGTCGATATTCTCTTCACGGTGTGCAGAGAGCAAGATATACTTGCCTTTATCCAAGCCCAAACGTTGGTGAATGTCACTGGTTTCAATCTCTGCCAAGTTCTCATGCAACACTTCTGCCATCGGAGAACCTGTTACATAAGTGCGCTCTTTGGGTAAACCACACTCTGCCAAATAGCGGCGTGCGTGTTCGCTATACGCCATATTAACATCGCTGATTATATCCACGATACGACGGTTGGTTTCTTCCGGCAAGTTCTCGTCCTTACATCGGTTACCGGCTTCCATGTGGAAGATAGGAATGTGCAGACGCTTCGCACCAATCACACTTAGGCAAGAGTTGGTATCACCCAGCACCAAAACAGCATCGGGTTTAGTCTGTACCATCAACTTATAAGAAGCGTTGATGATGTTACCGCAGGTAGCGCCAAGGTCATCACCTACGGCATCCATATACACTTCCGGTTCTTTTAGCTTCAAGTCGTGGAAGAATACACCATTGAGGTTGTAGTCATAGTTCTGACCTGTATGAGCCAAAATTACATCGAAATACTTGCGTGTCTTGTTGATGACAGCTGCCAAACGGATGATTTCGGGGCGAGTGCCCACAATGATCAATAATTTCAGCTTGCCGTTGTCGGCAAACATTATATCAGAGTAATCTGTTCTTAATTCCATAATCGTTTATTCTTCTACTGGGTCGAAATAGGTATCCGGTTTCTCGGGGTTGAAAATCTCATTGCAATACATCACTGTAACGAGGTCTTCTGTATCTGAGAGATTGATGATGTTGTGCGTATAACCGGGGAGCATGATGACACTCTGTATCTTGTCACCACTTACCTCATAGTTCAAGATTTCATCAGAACCTTCTTTGCGAAGCTGAATCAGACCATGACCGGAAACAACAATGAACTGTTCCCACTTGGTGTTGTGCCAATGTTGTCCCTTGGTAATACCCGGTTTAGAGATGTTGATGGAAACCTGTCCACACTTAGGAGTATGTACCAATTCTGTGAATGAACCGCGTGCATCAGTATTCATCTTCAAATCGAAGATGGCTTTCTCCTTGGGAAGATAACTGAGGTATGTGCTGTAAAGTCGTTTTGCAAAGCCATCGGCAGGAATCTCTGGTATCATCAATGATTGAGGCATTTCGGCAAATTGATGGAGAAGTTCTACAATCTCGCCCAACTTTACATGATGTGTAATGGGTGCTGCGCAATAGCGACCATCAGCCTGCATCACTGTATCTACGCCGTCAAACTCACAATGATGTTCTTTCCCTTCCAAGGCTGCAATCATTTCCTCTACCAAATCATCAATGTAGAGCAATTCCAACTCTACATCAGGGTCATTCACCTGGATAGGCAGGTCGTTGGCGATATTGTTGCAGAAAGTAGCTACCGCACTATTGTAGTTCGGGCGACACCATTTGCCATAGAGATTAGGGAAACGATATACAAGAACTTTTACTCCCGTCTCTTTCTGATATTCAAAAAACAATTCTTCCCCGGCCTTTTTACTCTTACCATATTCCGATGTGCCGAAACGACCGGCAAGAGTAGCTTGTATGCTTGAACTAAGCATTACGGGACAACAGTTGTGATGCTTCTTCAAGGTATCGAGAAGTGTAGAAGCGAAACCGAAGTTACCCTTCATAAACTCATCATTGTCCTTGGGACGATTTACTCCGGCTAGGTTGAACACGAAGTCACAATCAGCGCACCACTTGTCCAAATCTTCAAGTGTAGAGTCGATGTCATACTCGTAAACCTCGTTAATAGTCAAGTTGCCATAGCAACGAGCCTTGCCTTCCTTAATATTATTAAGTTGAGCGCAGAGATTCTTTCCTACAAATCCCTTAGCTCCAGTTACTAGAATTTTCATTTCTTTAGATATTCATCATGTCCTCGGGAGCAGCAGGTGCATAAACTCCGTCCTTTATTTCCAAAATAACACAAGGCTCTGCCACTTCCACGGTGTGCCATTGACCAACCGGAATCTGCAAACCATAACTACCCTTTGCGGCATCAAGAACGATACGATTGGTTTCTTTGCCTTCATTATCAAAGTAAACCTCCGTTACCGCACCCTTAACAATTATTACGGTCTCAACCGTTGTTGGATGACGATGGATAGGAACTATTGTGCCGGGTTGTAAGGCATTCAGCATACGTTGCGAACCATCATTGTTCGAAGTCCGCAAGTCGTATGCTGCACGCAGACGCTCACTTTCGGATGCTTGTTTCAACAAACCATTCAATAATTCTTTATTCAATTCCATCACTCTGAACGAATTTCTTTCGCCTTGGCTCTGGGTTGCAACCCAAGGTCTTCACGTATAAAGTTCAGTTTGAGCAGAAGTTCTTTCATTCCCTCCACATCCAGCCTTTTTGTGTTGTGGGAATGGTAGTCTTCAATCTGAGAAATCTTCTCATCGCCTTCAACGAAGAATTTGTCATAATTCAAGTCTCGCGTATCACAAGGAATACGGTAATATCCCCCCATATCAATAGCTTTTGCCATTTCCTCACGGGTTACCAAAGTTTCGTACAATTTCTCACCGTGACGAGTCCCAATCACCTTAACTTCTGTATCACCATACTTCGAGTCAACCTTTCCATAAGTTTCCTTTAATGCCTGCGCCAGCACATCGAGCGTAGCAGCAGGAGCCTTCTGCACGAACAAGTCACCATTCTCCCCATGGGTAAAGGCATATATTACAAGGTCTACCGCATCATCCAAGGTCATCATAAAGCGAGTCATGTTCGGGTCGGTGATGGTGATAGGTTTTCCATCCATCATTTGCTCTACCCAAAGAGGTATCACAGAACCACGGCTGGCCATTACGTTGCCATAACGGGTGCAGCAAATAGTTGTCTTAGCATTTTGGCCTAATGCACGACCTTGGGCAATTGCTACCTTCTCCATCATAGCCTTGGAGATACCCATGGCATTGATAGGATAAGCTGCCTTATCGGTAGAAAGTACCACCACGTTCTTCACGCCATGAGCAATAGCTGAGAGAAGTACATTGTTAGTACCTTCTACATTAGTGCGCACAGCCTCCATAGGAAAGAACTCACAGCTCGGCACTTGCTTCAATGCAGCAGCACTGAACACGTAGTCTACGCCGCTCATGGCAAAATCAACAGCCTCACGTTGGCGTACATTTCCAATATAGAATTTTACTTTGTTTGCTACCTCTGGACGTTGAGCTTGTAGGTGGTGACGCATATCATCTTGTTTCTTTTCATCGCGCGAGAGGATTCGTATCTCTTTAATGTCGCTATCCAAGAAGCGACGAAGAACAGCGTTGCCGAATGAACCTGTTCCACCTGTGATTAACAGGACCTTGTCTTTAAATACTGACATATATTATTATAGTTTTATACTACATATCACTAAAATCTGGGCTAATGTCTATACCTGTCATGCAATTCTTTTTTTTCCCAATTAAATTTGTAATTATCATCCCTGATACCTGTAAGCAAAGGGCGTCCAAGCACAAGGCATAAAACGAGTAGTAAAACCATTTGCCTCATTCGGGTTTGTTCAGGATATTGAAGAATAATGTTGGGAATAAAGACAATTCCCCATAGTGAAAAATATGCATTCAATCTTATTAAAGAAGGATCAACTAATATGATAGGTGCAAAAACCACCGCCAAATAGAAATTTATTATAGCAAATTGTTCCATTGGTGAATGTTCTTCAATTTTATCGATGTTATATATTCCTATAAAAAACAGGAGAAATATCTGAATGATAAAACCATATGGCTTACCTTCATTTCTTGCATAATAGTTTGAAGCCGCATAATCAGCATAATTACTACTATTAGCAATATCGGCTAAATAGGTAGTTATCATTCCTCCAAATAAGAACATTACTACAAAGCCGATTATGGCATATTTTATAAAGTTGTCTTTTTCTTTTCTAAACATTAATACAATAGGTAAAAAACCTATTAGTACACTTTTATGCATCAAGCTTCCAACTAAAATCATACAAATAGGAAGTGTCTTTTTTCCCTTATCAATCCATAAAATCACAGCCCATAGAAAGACTGCGAATGCTATTGTTTGCCTTGTTGCACTATTAGGAAGATAGTGATAAAATAAGCTTATATAAAATCCGTAACTTATAATATAACCTGAAAAATCCTTTACATAATTATATATTAAATATCCAATTGCGCTTATGAAAAATACAGCTATCATTAATTGGTATAATTCAAAGCTACCCAAACAAAATGTATCTGCAATTTTAACAAAAACATTATATCCCGGGTCTTTATTGAAATTAGTGCTAACTTGACCAAATGAATTTATTATGTTATCTATCAAGGTGGATATATCTTGTTTGGATATTTTTTTAAAGTGCAAATAATAAGCATAAGTGTCATTTCCCACAGCTAGATGTCTGAAAGCGGTACAAAAGCACAACAGTACTGAAACTATATAAATATAGGTACGCCTAATCTTATCATTATCTCCAAACCTACTTAGAAATAGATAGAGAATAATTATTGTCAGATAAAACACAAGATACATAAACGGCTGTTTAATTATTCTATACGTAGCTACAAGGACCAAAAGAGATACCATTCTGTTCTTGGCCGTTTATGAATGATTTTGACAGTTTGACAAACCTGTGAGCAGCCACACGATAGTTCCAAGTATTAACTATCGTATTGTAAGCCTCTTCACCCATTGTCGTAATCAAAGACTGGTCTTTGATTACAATATCCAAGCACTTCCTTAATTCTTTTCGAGAACCATCATATATTAAACCATTTTTTTTATTTTGGATGAGATAAGGAGTCGATCCTGCACAACGATTTGCTACGACCATACATCCGCTGTTCATAGCCTCATTCAATACTGCTCCCCATCCTTCTTCACGTCCGCTACTAAAAATATAAATATTAGCACGTTCCATACAGCAGCGCACTTCTTGTTCAGAGCAAAAATCCCTAAAAGTTACTTTTTCTGTTATACCTAAATGTAACGCAAACTTTTCAACCTCTTTACGCTTTTTCCCTTGCCCAATCATCGTGAGATGACATTGAATACCGCTCTTTAATAAATAGTCTAAAGTATATATGGCATCTTCCGGATGTTTCCACCAAATCATTCTTCCAACCCAAAGGAGTTCGATGGTATTTGAAGACGATTTAAAATTAATTACTGACTCTTCATATACTTTTGCTTTTGGGAAATACCCCCATTTGAAGCATTTTGCTTTAGGAAAACCAACCAATGCGAGATCTTCTGCAAGATAAGCACTGGCGCACAAAACATATAATGACTTTTGTTTGAATGCCAAATAGGATTTGTAAATACTCCGATAGGTACTCGGTAAGAACCTATGCCATGTGCCATTTTTAAAGAGACGTTCAGAAAATCGGAATGTAAGTTTATTATAATTAAGGCGTTCACTGATATAAGAGCTAGGAGCTGCGCCTATGATTACCACATCGCTGTCATTAGCTAATTTAAGAGCGTAAGAATATTCATCATTATTATCATAAGCCTTAATAACAAAGGGATATATCTCGTTCATATTAACATAACCCATAGTTAGTTGTTCGGAGGCAATAGGCATCGTGGCCACAAAATGAAAATTACCTTCACCTATAATTTCAATCAATTCTTGACAGAAATAAAGTTGATGATGATTTAAAAAGTTAGAATAAAATGTAATTGTCATTATGCTAATGCTTTAGATAAAAAATCTCGTGACTTATTACGCAAAATAGAAATATTCGCTTCAAATGAATCGTAGTCAGGTTGAATATTAACACAACCATCGCCCTCTTCAATATCTATTTTGAGCATTGAAAACAAAGATTGCAATCGACCATATCCGCCTGATTTATTATTACATAGTAGAATGTGTCGATGAAATATTAGGGAGAATACACAGCCATGAAACGAATCTGTAAGTATTACATCCGCATTTTTTATATATGACAACCAATCTTCTACAGAAATTTGAGGTTCATTACTACGTAAACTCACATCAACAATTTCCAATCCCTGCAGCTTTAGTTTTTCTATATGTACTTGTAATTCGGTTCTATCCCCTAACCAATAAATAAAAGCATAACTCTTTTCAGTTAGTCTTCTTGAAGTAATAGGTTCATATATATAAGAAGAAACAAGCAGTGTCGGGTCAAGTACATGAGTAGCTTCACATCCTATGTGTTGCTTTAAAAGTTTTACAACATATTTTTCGCGAACGGAAATACTCTTAAAATCATCTAGCCATGTTTTCATATTTTTAGTATATGAACTACTAAAATTCCATTCACTAAGCCCCATTGAAGCAGCGTAAGCAATTTTTTTAGTTTCATGTGCTTTTGGTACAAAATCTAAGAAGTAGTTGCCTCCATATTGATCTACAAATCCAGCACGCCAAACTTGATCACTACCAACAATGATTGCATCAAAATGATTTTGATTGCAAATTATACGTAATCCCTTTTCGTTATGAATAGGTTTTGTTCTGGGAATATTCTTTTCAATGAAAGTTGTTATTTGTTTTATTCTAATTGTATATTGTCCTAATGAAGTGAATGGTGATTTTTTTAAAATTGAAATAATCAAATTTTTTACGACACTTCTATTATTACGACGATCAATAACTAAAGGCTCGTACCCTAAACTTCGTATATAACTACTTAAAGCAAAAGCTTGTAGAATGCCTCCGTAATTATTTATTAAAGGATGGGTTAGAATACCAATCTTTTTCTTATTCATATAGAACTTCTTCTTAATTTGTTGATAATGCTTACAGGGAGGACGAACTTTAAAAAACGTTTAGGCCAGGAGTTTAAATAGTTGCCTACTCTTTTTGAAATAGGCACATATAACATATTCTCTATAGTAGGGACAAATTTATCCCCATCTTGATATGAGGTAAAGAAAACGTCTCTATATCTAGGAATTGGTATTCGTTCTTTGAACCCACCATTCATACGATGAACGACGTTTAATTCAGTTTCTCTAACATCCATATCAAGATCCTTGAAGTAAGACTTTCCTTTTTTAGAATTGACTAACACAAGACTAACTCCTTTATCATCGTCAAATTTGGGGATTACAGTGTTGACTCCCCAAAAGTCACCAATAGTTAAATCTGCATGGCTAACCCCGTTTTTACTTTTACAGTTATAACATGAAGGTCGTAGATACACATTGTTCAGGAATCCTCTCATATAGGGATTCTTATAGTGATAGCATGACAACAAAACTGTATTTTTGCCTACCTTAAAGGTAGATTTTTCTCTGACAACAAAACTGTATTTTTTCCAGCCATGCAAAGACTTATTTCTAAACTCTATGCCCGCTATGGCGGGTATGACGTTTAGAGATGAACTCAAAACTGTATTTTTTCCAGCTGCCGCCCTTTGAGCGGATATATTTTGAAGCATTTCCTGTTTATATTTTCTCCAAACTCCCGGACTTGGAACGCCATGACAGAGATATTCAACTGTTAAAAGATTTGAATAATTCTTGCATAGAAATTTGTTCAGTCCAGCAACCTGACATGGAGAACCTGTAAATAAGACAATACGTCCACCTTTTAAGTAGTTCTCAACTTCTTTGTAAGATGAGCCGACCTCTGCTTGAAGATATTTGCTCCCCATCATTGGTAGGACTTCTTCTTCTGTTTCACCATGTACAATCAAGACCTTATCAAAAGAAGAATCAAAAGTTGCTCCAAATACAACTCCCTGTTTGCTAATTATTAATTTAGCAAGAGGTAAAAAGACTCCTCCAGAAGAACTTTTTATCCGTATTAGTTTATCTTTATTTTTAGCGGCACATACAGAAATTGCAGGAATAGGATTTTCAGGATTAATAAATGGGCATACTTTTTCACATATACCACAATTTATGCATACTTCCTTATTCACAAAAGGGTAAAGGAAACCTTCTTGATCTTCCTTTAACGAAATACAATGCTTTGGGCAACGTTGTAAACAAGCCGTGCATCCACAGCATATTTTTTTATCTTGAACATCAATCATAAAACACTAGCTAATTAAATGCTAATCAGAAGCATTGTTTAATGGTTACTGCTTATTTTAGATGCTAAATATTTAATGGGAGACGAGAATAAATCTCTTTCATAATGATTCATTGACATGAACCAAAAACATGGTATATATATTGCACAGAATATTAATATATAAATTGTAAGTTGTACAAAATTTTTAATTGACACGTTTTGGAGGAAATAAAAACTAATTAAAGAAACTATTAAAGGGGCAATGCACATTTTTATAATTTCTTTCCAAAATGTAGGGATGTCTATATTCATCTTATTGTAGTAATAAATATTCATTGCTACAATTTGACCAGCTACCAATGCTAGCGAAGTACCGATAGCACAGCCTATACCTCCAAATTTTTTTGCTAATGGAATAGAAATGGCTAGACTTGCAAATGATATTACAATCATTACTAAAGAACGAAATTTCATCTTGTTTCTCGCCTGAAGAACTGTTATACCCAAATTTTGTATCAAGGGGATTGTTAGAGGAACAAAAAACAGTAAAGAAATCCAATAGGCATCAGAGTAATCTGGACCTGCCCAAATATTTATAAAAGGACGACCAAAAAGAATAAATCCAGTCAAGATAAATGCCATTACAATAAATTGCACTCTGCCACTTTTTATAAAAAGGTCTGATATCTCCTTGTCTTGATTTCCTTTAACTACCATATTTGTTATTTTAGGCAGAAAAACACCAACAATGGCTCCCGAAAAAGACATATACATATGTTCTAATTGTATAGCTATAGCATAAACTGCTACAATTGCAGGCCCCTTAAATATACCCAAGACAAATTGCCCTGTGCTCCAATACACTCTATCTATTATTGCACTAAGAAATATCCAAAAGGAATAAACACTAACTTCTTTTAGAAAGCCCCACTTAAATTCTCCAAATAGAATCTTTATATGTAGATGATATTTACAATACCACGCATTAATTACTAAAGATATAACATTAAAGATTGTAGTAACAACCACCATTGCTATAGCCTTGTATCCTATAGATAATAGAATAATCATAACTAATGGATTCAGAACTATTCGGACAATATTGAAAACTCTCATGAAAACAAAATTTTCATAAGCAGAAATTATTGCCCCCCAAATACTCATAGGAAAAGTAAAAGCTAAATTAAATATCATCAATAGCATCATTACCCTTACCTTACATAAGTCATCTGAAGTCATTGTAGCATCAAAGAGTTGGTCTATATTGAAATACAAAATACTTCCTCCCCCCATGGCTATAAGACCAATTATACTGTATAAAGCTAAGAACATTCCGAACATTTGATATTGTTCTTTAACCTTACCTTCAGCTCTAAATTTAGCTGTATACCTAATAATTGCGTTCCCGAACCCCAAGTCTAAAACAGTAAGATACGATACCACAGAGGCAACTAATGAATATAATCCATATTCATTTTGTCCCATCATACGCAACATATAAGGAGTATAGAGTAAACCTATTAAGATATTTAACCCTATTGATACATAAGATAAAGCAGCACCTGCTTTTAATTGATTTACCGCCATTTAGTATCTTCCTTAATCTACAACCTTATTGAAAAGGTCAACATATTTTTTATAATTGGATGCTTTGTTATATTCTGAGAAAACCCATTCAGATAGTACTGAGCTACAATTTGCTCTTCTCGATTTTCTTATATCCATTATTGCTTTTAAAAAATTATCGACATCGCCAGTCATTATGCATTCGCCATATTCAATATTTATAGTTTCAGTAGCTCCTGTATTAGAGTAGGAAATAACTGGTAAGCCACAAGCTTGCGCTTCAATATTGATTGTTGGAAGTGAATCTTCTCGTGTGCAGTTCACAAAAACATCAGCCATTGAATATAATTTTGCTAATTCCTCTTTACTAGCCGTAAATCCTATCTGTATTACATTTTTGGGTAATTCTATATGGCTTTCTTTACAACCAAAAAGTACTAAAACCATATCTTGTTCTAGGCCATCAACAACAAGCTGAAGTATTTGCTTATTTACATTGCTTAGCCATTTGCTTGCCGGCCCGAGAATCACAAACTTATCTTCAATGCCATATTGTTTTCTAAAATCAGAAGGAGTAGGTTTGAATATATCTGTATCAATACCATTGTGAATGGTAATACAATTTGAATTTTTGAAAACAGACTTTTTACCTTCTTCCCTTATCCAATTCGATACGCCAACAACGGTTAGATTTTTAATACTCTGGAAGTATTTGTAACGGTCAGTCAGTATGCTTTTTGACTTATCTAAAAAATACGCCTTAGTATCTTGTAGCTTCTTGGGGCAATTGCCACATTCATGCTTCCATCTGTCACATTTGGCATTTGTATAATGGAAACAACCACCTGTGAAGTACCAACAATCATGAAGGGTTACGACCGTTGCAATGTTTTTTTTAGCAATGTATCGCAATAGCATGTTCAAATTAATGTAATTACTATGAAGATTATGAAGATGAATTACATCCGGCTGTATTTTAGCAATGTGTCTCAATAACATCAAAGTAGGCAGATAGGAGAAATAAGCTTGTTTCCCATTTATTCGAGCCAAGAGAGCATGTAGTTTATTACTGATTACATTACCAATCTTATATCCGTTCCTAATTTCTTTTTGAGGAAGACGAGAGCTAGCGTAGGCGATGTGACACTCTATACCATTCTCCTCACAGCATTGTTGTAAGTCCTGCACTATCGTTCCCGTACTTCCGTTAGCGAATGTCGCATTTATTTGTAAAACTTTCATTGATTTATCAACCGTTTAATAGTGTGAATACTGAACATTGTTGTATTCGCACAAAAAATACTGCTTCTTATTATTGATGTCATTTGCTGATTCGACAAAAGAACCCACAAAAACATAGCTTCTTCTTATTTCTCCCCTTTGATCGTTCCCCTTCGGCAACGCATAGCGGTGTCGCACTTTCAATAGCAGGAGACTCCATGTACTGAAATGTTTCAGAACATGTTAACTCTTCATATTCGTAGACTATATCGAAAAAATGCTTAGGATTATAACCATCAAGATAGTTATAAGGAATATTCTTTAGCAAAGCATATTTAACCACATACTTTTGCTCCACCCATTTCTTTCCAAAGGGTGATATGATATTAAAGAATAGGACATACAACTCTGGATTGGAAAGTTGGGCACGATATATTTTTATCAATTCCTTTTTCTCCTCATCAGAGAAGCAAGCTTCTTTGTCTATCAATTTGATAGCATTGTACATATTTCTAAAATATGCGCTTAAAATCGTTTGGTTTGTTCGACACAAATTCAGTTCCGGATTCTGCTGTGACAACTCCAATAGTCCATCAATGATAACTTGACGACAATCATAACATTGGATTTTGTCTTCAATGAAGTTCTTCCATGACTCAGATAATCCATAATAAAAAACGACATAAGCAATAGATGCTATATCTTGACCACCTAATCCAAGTGAATGGTCATGATTGATTTTACATACTGCTTGAATCAATCTCTTAATTTGAATTTTATAAGCGACAAATCCTCGTCTGCCTTTTTCCATATTCTTCCCTTTGGGAAGTTCTATCTGATTCACATTTTGATAGTGGTAATCAATCATTCTGAAGAATGACGATTTTACATTCTCTCTTCGGTTTTCATAGGTTTGCTTTAATATGGAATAAGTCACTAATAGAATACTGAGAAATCCGAAAAGTGTTCCAATAAATCCTCCGAAGAATTCTCCAAATTTCGAGGCCAAATCAACATCTATAGCCGTAAACCATTCAAAATAGACTTGGTTGAACAATATGACCACCATTGCGATAGCCGTTATGAGAACTGCTATGCAAATGATACATTTAAGAATAGTCAAACTTTTTTTCATCCCAGCCGAATACTTTATTTAGTATCAAGGATTTATATCACAGAACGCAAAAATATCAAGATTAGAAAGGCAAGTCATCATCAACTAAAGATATGTTCTGTTGAAGCTGATGTATCTTTCTTTCCATACCACATTTGTCAAATAAGACATTGAAGCGACCTAAAATATCGTCAGAGTAGAATAACGCATTTTCTGAAAAATACAAGTGCAATATAGCAAGGTCGGACTGATTCAAATTGTCTATTCGTTCTATAATATCAAGTTTTAGAGAAATTTCATCAACCCCATTTATGTGCAGCATTTGCTCAGATAATAGTTTCATGTATTTACCGCGCGTTTCATGATTGGCACAAATAGCCTTAAAAACTTCCTGAACAACTTCTTGGGCATTTTCACCTCTATGTATTTTTATGGCTTGGATTTTTCCCATAAATCCATAAGGCATTTGTCCATTTTTTGAAAGAGGTATGCGCAGCACTCCTTTTCCCAATGCATATCCTACTTCTTGGTCACACCATTCACTTTCCTTAAATCTCTTATTCAAAATAGCACATAAAGCATCCATAGAGTTCAGTGCTTTTTCGATTTCAGCCAACCAAGGTAATGAAGGTGTAATGTCTTCATGTGCTACAAAGCAAGATATTCCATACTTTTTTAGTGTCGTCTTTAGATTTGATGCTGATTCTTTATTTGACGAAAGATGACTTATAAACATTCTAAAACACCCAATCTCCCAAAACGAAGAGTCTTCCAGATCATGAGGATTAGAAGACGGCAAATTAGCATTTGGCTTTATGCATATTTCTCCGATTCGGATTTGATTCCTCATTGCCTATACAATCAAGGAAAGCTTCTGATATTTCATTTTTTGCATCATCTATCTGTTGCTTCTGCTTTAAATTTTGGAAAACGTCAATAGGAACATAGAAGTCAATATTATATGTGTCTATTCCACCGTTTCAATTATCATGATTGTACACATAATCAGATAAATTGTCAACGTCAAAATAAAGTGCTATTATTGAGTTAGCTTTTGCTTTCAACAAGCCTTTTACTGTTGCATAATATTGGAATAAATCGTTCATCGCTGTCCCTGTATAGATGTATATATCATATATTCAATAACAAAACCATAACTATTTCATATATGCTGTTGCTTCATTTTGTCAAACTGTTAATATTGAGTGTGCATTTTGCCTGAATTGCAACTTCCCAATATCGCATTGAGTGTATATCACAACCTGTAAAATCATACATTTTTTCATTCAATAAAACTTCCACTTTCTTCTGAACGCTTTTGCTATAGAACCCACCAATGGCAGGAAGATTGAGTTGAAAGAGAACATTGGCTTCTTTCAGTGCTTTATAATCCTTCATGGCCATATACTCATACCGTTCGGGATGTGCCAACAAGGGGTAATATTCTTTCTGCTGAATCCGTTTCAAGATGCCGTACAAGTCCATCGGAGGATTGAAATACGAAGTCTCCACCAAAAGATAGCGCTTGCCGTCTTTCTCGATGGGTAGTAAATCGTCCTTTTCCAGCCGTTCCTCAAAGAGGTTGTCGAGCATATTCTCTGCGGCAAGATGAAGCTTGATGCTGCCTTGATAGGTGGCTTGTACTTCTGCAAACTTCTCCTGCAAGTCAGCGGTCTTGTTGGGGATATCTTCCATGATGTGCGGGGTAAACCACACTTCACGGATACCTTGCTTCTCCATTTCTTCCAATATCTCCAAGGTCTCAGCCATAGTTTTGACTCCATCGTCCACACCGGGGAGAAGATGGGAATGGTAGTCTGTCATCCCTTTCAGGATACCGCTATCGGCTATGCTGACTTTACGCTTGAAGAAGTTAAACATTTGGAATATTGGAAATTAAGTATGTGGAAAGAAACGCCTCACACTCTTTTTTTAACTATCTGATTTCCAACCATTTACCCCCCCCCACCGTTTTCGTACTACCATAATAGCCGCCATAGTGGTAGCCGTAGCGATAACCGTAACGGTAGCTGTAACGGCCTCCGGCACGTTCCGTACCGTTGAGTATCATGCTGAGGTTCTTGAAACGCTTCTCGGTGTAGATGGTTTCAAGGTCGGTGAGCATGGAGCGGTCGAGCAGCCCGGCACGTACTACGAAGAGGGTGCGGTCGGCCAGTTTCTCAATAATCTGCGTATCGGCTACGATGTCGATGGGCGGACAGTCGAGGAAGATATAGTCGTATTCATTTCGCAGTTCTTCTATCAGCTTGCCCAATCTGCCGTCTTCGAGCAGTTCGGTAGGATTGGGAGGAACAGTACCGATGGGGAAGATGTGCAGTGATTCATATTTCTTGTCCTGCGCCACCAGTTCCTGCCAGTTTTGTACACGGTTTCCGAGATAGTCGCTCAACCCTTTCTTGGGCGAATCCACATACATGGAGATGGAGCCGTGGCGCAAGTCACCGTCAATCACCAGCACCCGTTTGTGCTTGATGGCAAAGCTGATGGCTATGTTCATGGCAAGGAAGCTCTTGCCGCTGCCGGGATTGAACGAGGTGACCACCAGAACCTTTTGACCGGCATCCTTGCTTATCATGAAGTCGAGGTTGGTACGCAATACACGGAAAGCCTCATTGACGACATTACGGCTACCTTCTTGTACCACGATGGTTTTTCTTTCGGGTTGCTTCTTCAAGGAAACTTTCTTTTCTCCACTTTGACAGATGGGTATTTCACCAATCAGAGGGATACTCAGATTTTCCAAGTCCTTGCGACCGCGTACTTTGGTATTCATGTTCTCCATCATAAAGATGACCACGGCAGGAACAAGCAATCCCAATACAAAAGCTACGATCGCGATGTTCATCTTCTTGGGAGCGGTGGGGAAAGCACTGCCACGGGGAGCGGTAATCACACGGGTATTGTAAGCGGTAAAGGCTTGGGAAAGTTCGTTTTCTTCACGCTTTTGGAGGAGGTAGAGGTAAAGCTCTTCCTTTACCTTTTGCTGGCGTTCCACCGAAAGCAGGTATTTTGCTTGGTTCGGGTTGGAGGCCAATTGTTGGGTGGTAGCTACTTCCTGTTGCTTGATGCTTCGGATTTGCGTATTGAGTGATACGATATGGTTATCCACCGACTGGATAATGGTGTTCTGCATACTTTGCAACGAACTTGCCAAGTCCTTTACCAACGGGTTCTTCTCAGAGCTGTTCGCAATCAGTCGGTTGCGGTCGAGCACCATCTGGTTGTATTCGCTGATTTGGCTTTCGATGTTAGTACTGCCGATGCCGGAGTTGGTGGGCAGGGGTTGGTTCATCTGCTTGTTGTTCAACTCGCGGCGGATGTATTGTGCCGTGGAGAGTTGGTTGTTCAGGGCAAGCAGTTCCTTCTTGTTCTCTGCCGACTGGGTGAGGTAGAGATTAGAAGCTGCTTGCACGTCCGGCAAGAGGTGTTCGGACTTATAGGAAGAGATATTCTCGTCCACATGACCGAGTTCGTTCTCAATCACTCCGAGACGGTCGCCGATGAACTGGGAAGTGGAGACGGCGATCTGGTTTTTGTCCTGTATCCATTTCTCGTTATACACCTCAATCAAGGTATTCAGGATGTCTTCCGCCTTTTGGATGGAGACATCGTCTATACTGAGGTTGATAATGGTAGCATCCTCATTACCGAGTTCGGCACGGAGGTTCTTTGTATAGTAGTCGGTGGTGCCCACAATGCCGCCATAGTTATAGGAAATGGTTGCTCTGGCATATTCCTCGTTGAAATACTGGGTGGTAGAGATATACATACTTCCCACCGGGGTCTGGATGGAGTCGTTAAATACTCCCGAAACCGTACCGTCCACGTCTTCGCCTTCCATTGTAAATTCAGAAAGAGAAAACTTGGTGCTATCGGTCAGTTCAATTTGGAATCCGACCACAGAGTTTTTGTCTTTCGGCATCACCGATACCGGGGATGCTTTATAGAGTTGCACCCGCTTCAATCCTTTGCGGATGGTATAGGTTTCGTTCAGTCCCAAACGTTTCACCACTTCGGTCATGAGCGTGGGCGAAGAGATGGTGAGCAATTCATTGTTGATGTTGGTATTGCTCTTGAACATGCCGAGGTCGGCAAAGTCGTTGCTGAGCGCGCTGCTTGCCGAACCGCCCTTGCTATCGTCCTTCACCAAGATAGAGGCGGAACGGGTATAGACGTCCGGAGTGCTTAATATGTAGAGTGCCGCCACAGAGAGTGTGACCACCAGCGACAAGGCGAACCAGTGCCACTTGGGGACGAACATTCCCCAGAGGTCTTGGAGGCGGATGAAGTCGTCGGCGGGCTTGTTTGTTTTTCTATTTTCCATAAAACTATGTTATTCTGATGATAAAGCTATGCTTTCTTGTCTCTGTTCCTATGTTTCTTACTTGAAGAGCAATACGCCAAGTGACGACAGAAACGAACCGATGCTAATCCAAAGGCTTACGCTCTTCACGCTATTCTCATTGATGGTGGATTGTCCGGCACGCACCTTATTGGGCTGTACATACACCACATCGTTTTGTTTGAGGTAATATACCGGGGAGTTGAACATGTCCTTGGAGCGAATATCCACCCAATGGGTGACACGCTTGCCTTTTTCTTCACGAATCACGAAGATGGCATCGCGTTTGCCATGAATGGTCAAATCGCCAGCCACACTGATGGCTTCGAGCAGAGTGATTTGGTCTTTGGTAATGGCATACTTGCCGGGAGTCTTCACCTCACCGAGTACCGAGAAATAGAGGTTCATAAATTCTACGGTCACAACCGGGTCGTTCACAAGGTTCTCGTCAATCAAACGTTTCTTAATCATCTTGGCAATCTCTCCCTTGGTCATACCTGCGATATGGAGCGTACCCAACACGGGAAAGTCAATATCCCCGTTATCGTCCAGCGTATATCCGGAAATCTCTCCGTTATTGTTACCACCTTTCAAATCGGTATATCCTGCACGGTATTGAATTTTCGTGAGGTTGAACAACGCCGCCAGTTGCGGATCTTTACTGGATACCACAATGGAAATCTGGTCTTTGGGCTGCACGGTGATATCTCTAGCATCCTCAATCACTTCGGGTTGGTTCACCACAATGTCTTGAAAGTAAAGAATCTCCTTTGAAGTGTTGCAAGATGTGAACAACACAATACCGAGGAGAAAAGTTAAAAATCGATTTGTCATTTTATTTATCTGTACAGTTTATTTTTTTACTCTGATTTTTGCAATTTCATTAGAAAGGCCTGCGGAATATAGGAGGTAGCCACGGCGCATACGCCTTGGACGGTGACCACCAAACGACTATTCTTCCTAATCCGGCAGATAACCCCTTCCGCTCCCTTGAACTTTCCGTCAATGACCCGTACACGTTCTCCCTGGTGAAACTTGAAATTGTCCTCCCCGAAATATTCCATTCCCTGCTCGCCGGACGAGGTGACCAGCATGAAAATGTTCATTTCCCGATCAGGAATGGCAAGGGGAAGTCTTTTCATTCCCTTCTGTCTTGTATATAGGATCACCTTATTGGTGAATTGTCGCTGTACTTCCAAAGCACGACAAACGGTTGAACGGAAGAACATAAGCGAATTAATGACCGGACGACGGAGTTTCTTCTTTATGCCGTTACGTTCCATCAAGGTTTCCTCACAAGGAATGTAAGTCTCGATCTTGTCTTTTTTCAATATATCCTCAATCTCGAAAACTTTATTATAAAATACTTTTAGGGCGAACCAATGTTCGTGTGTGTGTGTTTCTATGTTCAACGAAAAGTAATGTTACCGGGTTGATAAAAAGGATATAATTTCCATTCCTGCACCTTCCGCTTTTTCAAATAAGGAAGATACAGCAATCAAGGTTAATCCGATTTTTTCCTTCATAGGACCTCCGGAATGCGGGCCGCTCCTGACTACAGTGAGCGGATACCGTAACCCCGTATTCGTACCGTTTCTATGTAAGAGAGGGTACGAATGTTGTTTTTTGCTGATAATCAGCCATATACATTGCTATAAAAGTACATTTTTGCTCGGTTTGCTCGGTTTTAGACTCGAAAATACGTTCGGATGGAAAATGCAACGTTCTCCTTTTATTTTATATTCTTATTACGGTACTATTTTGATTCGTATTAAATTGTCAATATAAACTATTAATAATCAGCAATTTATAAATGGGGGGGGGTAAAATAAGGAAATAAAAACGTTTATTTTACTTTTCAGTTTTACTGAGAATCATTACCTTTGCAGTGTATTTTTACCCTCTCTTACATAGAAATGGTATCGTTCAAACCCTTCAAAATCTTCTCGTTCGCATTATCTATCACAGCATTGTCTAAAGAATCCAAGTAAATAAGCGTAGTCCTTTCGCTGCTGTGTCCCATCCCCGCACTGATGACGGCAATCGGTACGTCGTGGTTGCGTGCGGCGGTAGCCCAGCTGTGGCGAGGCGTATATGAGGACAAAGGTAATGGTTCGCCAAGCAATTTGCCCAACCGTTTCAATTTTCGGTTATGGTAGTTCAATCCGGTCCGATATTGACGGTAAGCCTGATCCGGCTGTTCATCGGTAAGGATGGGGAAAAGATATGGACTTTCCGGACAAACCTGCCCATATCGTTCCAGTATCGCCGCCATACACGGTTCGATATGTAATGTTAAGTATTGGCCTGTCTTATGGCGACAATAGGTAATTCGCACGCTGTCCACATTCTCTTTTTTCAGATATGCCATGTCCACAAACGCCATGCCACGGGCACAATAGCTGAACACGAACATGTCCCTGGAAAGTGCCAAAGCCGGTGAATCCGAGAGGTCAATCCTTTGAAGTTTCAGGATGGTTTCCTCATCCACGGCACGCTTCGATGTGCGAGCCACTCCTGTATAAACCTCACGAAACGGGAAAGTCTGCACCGCAAGACCTTGCTTTACGGCCTTGTTATAGACGGCACGCAGAATCCGCATATAGAACGAGCTGCTGTTTCTCGCTACCTTTTGTTGCCACAACCATACCTCATACCGACATGCCAGGGCGGAATCCAACGACGAAAAAGGAATGTCGTCACCGTCCAGGAAAGCGAAAAAGCTGTTCAGTGCACGCTGGTAATTACGAGAGGTGCCGTATTGGCCGTTCTCCCAAAGCGCTTCCATCTCTTTTTTCATGTAGTATAGGAAACCGGGCTCGGAAGGCAGGGAGCGATAGCGGTTGAGTATTTCCGACAAGGTGTATGTTTCTCCGCTACAGTCCAGCTCGCGGATAATCTCACGGATGTCCCGCATCTCCTTTTCCGCCCGTTTCCGGTAGGCGGTCAGGATCCTCTCATTGCCGGGGACAGCGACAAGCTCACGTTTCGTCTCATTCCACCACTCGGGAAATATCCTCATGTCGGTGGTAATCTGCCTGTTCTCCTGACGGTGGCAAAGCTGGTAACAGAGCGTACCGGCCTTACCCTGTACCGTCGATGGACGGAATTTTAATTTAATGGTAGCCATATATAGTCTGTTTTATGATGAATAATAGGTACATAGATACAACCCGTGGGCTATATTGTTGAAGGAAGAAAATATTTAGTCATGGATTCCGCTTCTCCGCTTGAAACACCGAATATCACCTGATGCCGATGCCAAACTCTGTAAATCTTCTTGAAAGACAGTCCGAATAGCCTCGTAAAGAATCAAAGTCCGAAAATGAAAAGCGACGGTTTTTCCGTGGAACAAGTCCAGAAATATTTATATCGTATAAACAACAAGACAGTATATGTTTTCTGGGAAATTCGTGAAAAACAGGCGGATACCAGCGAGTTCCCTATAATCAAAGATAAATCAAAACCGTATTGTCACGGGCGTTCCGGCT
>ERZ1673698.406-NODE-406-length-68953-cov-18.465442_pt1 | contig 68953 bp, 50 predicted proteins | sample MGYA00580228_ERZ1673698 | MGnify/ENA primary metagenome ERZ1673698 (study PRJEB41218, sample SAMN15661768) | gut metagenome | host: Homo sapiens | place: Canada: London | collected 2015-08-20/2019-03-30 | study: EMG produced TPA metagenomics assembly of... | reverse complement strand
ATACGGGTCCTGGTGGTGGACTATATACGGGGCCTGGTGGTGGACTATATACGGGGCCTGGTGGTGGACTATATACGGGTCCTGGTGGTGGACTATATACGGGTCCTGGTGGTGGACTATATACGGGGCCTGGTGGTGGACTATATACGGGGCCTGGTGGTGGACTATATACGGGTCCTGGTGGTGGACTATATACGGGGCCATCTGATAATCCATATGTTAGTAATTGGCCACCTCCACACATTTTGATTCAAGAACTACGGAAAAGGAATATGCATGATATTGTTGAGTATCTGATAAGTATGGGATTTATTGATTATATGAAATAGTTAAAGAGCGACCTTTTACAGATTGGGTCGCTCTTTTAATTGTTTAGATGCTTTGTTCGATGATTTTTATATCTTCCTTTGATAACTCATATGCTTGGTAAACAAACTCATCAATCTGCTTTTCTATTGCAGAAGTATCTGCCAAATGATTTACACGCTTAGTTTCAATAACTTCTTTAACTAACTCGGAAATCCTCAATTGAACATCTGAATCTAACCGTGGAATAGGGAAATTATCAACTTCGTAACCATTAACATTGCTATTAGTACTGAAACATCTAAAGAACCAATTTATGGTTTTAGAGTTTAAGAATCCCAATAAGCAATATAGGTCTATTGAGTGTGATGGCAATATATAATTACAAGAATTGGCTAAATAATATCCTTGAGGCACAATAGACATTACAAGTCTAATCTTGTCATTTGCACCTGTCATTCCTTGCATTGCAATTCTTTCATATTTGTGATGAGCAGATTTCTCAGTAGACCCATATTCTGACAAGTATTTATCTTCTTCGATATAATCTATTTGACCTTGACTCATTTGATGAGTATAGTAATATCTTTGAATTGAAGCTCCCTTCAATATGGCAGGATTGTAGATATTTGAGCCAAAGAATTTCTTGTGAAATGTTACATTTAACTCGCCCTCAATGCATTTTAGAGATACCTCTTTTTTCTTTAACAACTTAATGACAGTTGTTTTGTATTCTGGGCGCAAGCGAGGTATTGTATAATCAACACTATCAATTGCTATAATATCATTAAGCGAAAAAGAGGTGTTCAATCCTGATGATTTATATTTGTCATCCCATACATATACAGGGAATACATAATCACTATCGACTTTAGTGTTTTGTATTAATGATATACATACACTCATCTTTACACTCTCAAAAACACGCTTCTTTTTACTGTCTCGTTCTGGGAACGAATCAATTTTAACGATTTTATTATTATTAAGAATATACTTCCTCAAATTAGTAGCCTGTCTATCTCCTAAAAAAGAATTTTGGAAGATAAAACAATTTATACCATTTGTAGATAGGAGTTTTTTTACTGCATTGGCGATAAAGAGTTTGTAGGCATTTAATTTACCTCCAAATGCAATCGTGTAGTCCTTATCACTACGCAAATCTCCAATCTCTCCAACATGTGATTCTTGATATAAAAAATACGGTGGATTACCAATTACAATATCAAATCCTTCTTTATCATCTCGGTTGAACACATCACTAAACCAAGTATGCCAGAGGAAGAATTTGTTATTCTCAGCAAGATTGATTGCCCCTAATTCTCTGAGTATTTCAGGATTGTATGCCTGTGCCTCCAACTGCTTATTGATTGTATCGGAAATCTCTTGTTGCAACTTAACCTTTCTATCGTGGTCGCTACAAGAGTAGTATGAAGATAGCAGGTGTGAAACGGTCTTCTGCAAACGATTCTTCTCATCATCGAAGAGAGAGATTTCTCCCTTATCTTTCTTGTATTCTTTCTCGTAAGTCAGTTTGCTCAAATCTACACCCATAAAACTCTCGATAAGCGAGTTGCCTTGCATAATCTTATAGTCAAGGTTAGGCAGTGGCGATGGTGTTTCCTCATCAACTACGATAGAGAGCCAAAAACGTAAACGAGCAATATCAACAGCACCTTTTTCTATATCTACACCATAGATATTATTTTGGATAATGCTCTTCTTAATTTCTGCTCGGTCGTAATGTTCTCCACTCAACACCTCACGACAATGCAATAACTCGTTGAGCAAGCCCATCGGGAATGCACCCGAACCGATAGCAGGGTCGCAAATTTTAACCTCTTCAAGTGCTACAAGAAGTTTATATTTCTTATTTTCAGGAATATCAGCAACTCCTTCTTCAGGAGAAAGAACGAATTGGCGAATCTTATCCTTTGCTACGCTTGTATTGGTTTCGAGGTATGCAATAAGCGATTCCTGGCACATATAGCGTACAATCTCTTTGGGAGTGTAGAATGCACCTTTATCCTTGTTATCTTCGAGCAAGTTCTCGAAGATTTTACCCAACATTTCGGGATTGACACCGACCTCGGCATCGTTGGGGTCGTTCTCGTCAATGGTAAAGTTGTATTCGCTGAAGAATTGGAACAAGCGTTTGAAGTATTCGGCAGGGAAACGGCTTTCGGGTTCGTCTTCCTCATCACGCTCAAACAAACCACCATTGAGGTATGGAATATCTTTCCACTCATTAAGTAGCGATTTATCCCAACCATAATCGGTAAACAAGGCTTCACGTTCCGCAGGTTTAGTATTCAAGATACCGAAGAACAATGGTTCAAGCACCGAGTCAAGATAATCGTTCTTGTATGCCGAGTTCTCAAACATATTCTGCATATAGTTGAGATCTCCACACATCCACCCTTTGCGTTGTAAGAAGTGCAGGAATGTGATTCGTCCCATCATCTTCTTCACATAATCGCGTATCTTCTTCTCATTGTGACCGAATGCTTGCATCAGTGCGGCGTTGGGCTCACCAAGTACCTTTTCTTCCCATTTACTGCCTACCTTGACAAAACGTTTTCCTGTAATATATTGGATAAAGTCGGCATATTGCTCACGATATTTATCGAAGAACTCATCTGAAAGTGCTTCAACCGAGAAGGCTGTTTTTAGATTCTCAAATGAAACGCCCTTCTTCTTCAAAAAGTTAAAACGTTCGATAGGCGTTCTGTATATCAAATCATCACTACCGAAAACATAAGTGTATCGCTTAGGCGATGTTGATTCGCCCTTAATATCACAAATGAATGACAAACGCCAATGGTCGCCGCTGTCAAATACCACCAATGCAGCATCAAATTCACCCCAAGTAGGATTGATAAATGACTTTACAAGATTGCGAAGCCCTACACGTTTGTTGGCGACAGAGCCTTTGGTTATGTTATATTGGAACAAACCTATGCGGTAACTATCAGTAGTGTCTATATTTCCCAAATAGTAGCCCTCGTCAGAGGTATTCTCAATGATTCTTTCGGGAGTGCTCTTTAATTCCGTAGCATTGAAGAAATGCTGCAAGAAACCATACCACTGTGCCAAATTAAATGATGATTGGAACAGGTTTCTCAAACTATCGGGTGTATATGCGGTTGCCATAGTAATATTGGATTATAGTGAGTGATTTATTTGAAGCTCTCGGATATGATAATCTGTGGATTGGAAATATCTTGGGCATCGTGGCGTTGCTCCTTGTTCATTGTCTGATATTCGCCAAGCAATTCCGAAATTTTGTTTTGCAGGATATACTCGTCCTGCTTCATCTTTGCACGGTCGTTCTTGTACTCTCGTGACAAGACTTTCAAGTAGCGAGGCAGTTGGGCATAGATACCCTCGTTGATATATCCCATCAACACATCGCATTGTGATTTCAATTCGCTGTCGGTCGTTATCTGCTTGATGGTACGCAAAAACTTGTTGGCCTCGAGCGAAGTCTTGTCAAGGTCGGTACGATTGATAGATGATGTATCGGCAGCCTCTACATACTCAGTGGTATATTGAGCCAATGCACTATTTACATGCTTGTAATGTTGCTCCTCATTTGCGAATGGTACAGGCTGTTCTTCGGGCTTTGCTTTGAGATATTTTACAGCTTCGAGGAAGTCAATGACCTCTACACCTGTTGGAGTAGCCAAATAGAACTCGGTTTTCACATTAGAAGAGACGAAGATGACTGACTTACCGCTGTGCTTGCCCGTATCGCGCATCACTCGGCTCTTCATTGGCAGAGCCTTTATTTTGCGGTACAGTTCACGGTTGCTATTGTATAGTTCACGAACCTCACGCAATAGGGCAATCTTCTTGTCGATGCTGTCCTTAACGTTGTTGTCGAACATTTGGAACTCCTTTACAATCTCCTCTTTGGAGTAGATTTGAGCATCTTCGCCAAATGCAGAGTGGAAACCTTGCAGCTTCACAAGGGCATTCTTATATAACTGAATCTCTTTATCGCCCTGTTGTGATGGGTAAAACATATAGTTGTAGATGTTCGGAGCAACCGAACCAATACGGTTTACACGTCCTATACGCTGCATCAATCGGGTTGCATTCCAAGGCGAATCGTAATTGACAATCACATTGGAACGATGCAAGTTTACACCTTCTGCTAACACATCAGAGGTAATGATGATGTTGTACCTCATTGAGTCGCTTTCAAAATTAGCATCGAAGTTCTCTTTGATGGTCTGCCCCAAACGGTTACGGTTGGCGGCTGTTACCATCAACACATCGGTACGACCAATCTCATTTGTAAGTCTATCGTACAAATAGTTCAGTGTATCCACACTTTCGGAGAACAATACAAGTTTGCCCGATGGATTGATGGTAGTATCAAAGAACACATCGGTAAGATTCTCACGAAACTTATCAAACTTAGGATCATCATTCTCCTTTGCCCAATCCGCATTGAGTTGCTCCAATATCTCACGGTCATGGTGGAGCATTTCAAGAAATTCAGAAGAGAAAGCATCAGCTGAGAAGAGTATATCCTCGGCTGCATATCCCTTTGTAATGGCATACTCGATGATTTCGTCAAGTTCCATATTCTTTGCTTGAAGGTCTTTCACTTTCAAGTCTGGAGCAATAATAACTTTGTCCTCATCGAACATCTTAATCATATCTGTCGTGATACGGAGAAGTGTGCGAAGCGACTTCTTGAATGCATAGAAACTACTTTCCAATCGCTTAACCATATGGACACGATAGATTGCTGCCAATGTCTGACCGATGTGTACCGCATTCTTGTACTTATTGCGATATTCAGGCTTCAAGAACTCAACAGCACGATAACGGGCATAAGTCAATCCCTTGCCCTCCGGATTATCTTCAGTTTTGCCATCGGTCAGTTGTTTCAAGGTCTCGTAAAAACGATTACTTGTGTCGGAGTCCATCACGTACTCCAACTCATTTGGAGGCAGGATGTTGGGGAATATGATACCCTGCGACTTGATGTCTGCCCTGTAATCGGAATCATTTAGAATGTTGTTACGTGTACGGCGAACTGTTACCTTGTCGATTACCTTACTGCGTATCTGCTCATATATTTTATCTACCTCGGCAGTAACATCACGCTGGTCGCGTTCACGCATCAATCGTTTGTAGTCCAATATATGTTCCGAGAAGAATCCTTTGAGATTAGGAACACCGTCAATGGTACAGCTCTGACTATTCTGGAATAGTAGCAATTGATTCTGTAAATCATCGGGGCGGTTGTTAAGCGGTGTTGCAGAAAGCAACATCACTTTCTTCTGCGAACTCTTCAACAAGCCTATATTCATACAAGGCGACTTGCATATCTTCTGCAACTCATCGTATTTACCCGAACTATCACTGCGGAAACCGTGTGCTTCATCGACAATGATTAGGTCAAACTCTTCTTTATCCTTGTAGTTGTCCTTACCTTCAAGAACTTTGGATAGACTGCCATTGGTAACAAACTGAGCCTTTTTGTAGATGCCGAACAACTTGAATGTATTTCGCCAGTTGTCTTCCAGAGCAGGCGGATAGACAACAAGAATATTGGTATTTTTACCGTTAGCCTCAACAAAGCGTTTGGCAATCATTGTGGCAATCATTGTTTTTCCCAAACCCACTACATCGGCAAGGAACAAACCGTTATGCTGCATCAACATCTGATAACCCTGAATAACGGCATCTTTCTGATATTTCAAATCCTTTACGCCATCGGGTAACTGAATGGAAAAATCATCTTCTACTTGGTCACCAAAAGTATCGATAAGCACTTTGATGTATAGTTCATATGGCGTTGGCTGATAACCTAAGTATGTTTTCTTCTTGTACTCTTCAATATCTTCTGCGGTCAATGGTATAGCCTCGTTCCATAAAGTCCAAAACTCATCGGAGCAATACTTCACATCATCAAAGTCTTTCATTGCTACATTAAGTTCATATTGTGGCGGTTGCTTGATGCCTAAGCCTGAATCGGAGATATTGGAAGAGCCCATAATAACCCAGCCATCGCTATGCTCGCTATGATTTTGAGGTAAGCATAAGTAAAATTTGGCGTGCAGGTTCTTGGTTGCATGGATACGCATCTGCAAGCGTCCCGAAACAAGGTCTTCGCACATCTGCAAAATACCCTCTTCCACTTCGGGAGAGTATTGAGCATTTACAATATCTTCCTTAAAACCGTTGTGGTAGATTTCCTTTGCCTTTTCCTCATCGGCAAGCATCAAGAGAGCCTTGTTGCGCTTACGGAAAATGTCATCGATGTTGATACCGACCAAGATTTTAATCTCGGATATATCGCCCAACTCTTTACGCAACTTGAAGTAACCCGATGAACGGAAGAAACCTACAACCGCCAAGAAGCGGTCGAATGTTGCCATCTCCGATGCAATACCTTTCAACTTGTCGAAAAGCGTATTGCCAAGTCCATTATTGAAAAACTTTGTACTCATAATTATACGCAATACAAAGCCCCTCCTAACAAAAGAGAATACCGCTTTATTGGGTTTCTCTTGATAAGAGATACTATAATGAATGAAACAGACTGATTATCAGCCTGATTTTTTATTTTATCCTCTTTTATTTGCTAAACAATTGTTCATAAACATATGGCAGTCAGCCTTTTTATTCCTTTCAAAGTGGTTCCGTTTGCGTAATTTTGTGTAATTTTGCATAAAAGAAAGCGTCTCTTATCAAGAGAACCTTATTTTTGCTAAACATCCCCTTATCCTACAATTCCTTTAATATCTGAGCATTTGCTCTATCGACTACGGCATTATCCAATGATGCCAAATAGATTTGCGTTGTCATTTCCGAGTCGTGTCCCATACCTTCACTGATAACCGAAATAGGAATGTTTTTGCTCTTGGCTATGCTTGCCCAAGAATGACGAGCAACATATAGGGTTAGAGGGATGGATAGCCCAACCATCTTTGCTATCTCTTTCAATGATTTATTGGTACGATAAAGCATATTCTTATATTGGCTTCTATCGTATGGATATTTGAGAATGGGTAGCAAATATGGGCTGTAGTAATCTGTATCGTATTTATCTACAATCTCCTGCATACACTTTTCCCAACGGATAAAGAGTTGTTGTCCCGTCTTGCGTCTGCGGTACGAGAGTATACCATTCGATAGGCCTTTCTTCTTGAGATATGCCATATCAATGAATGACATTCCACGAGTGTAGAATGAGAAGAGAAACATATCCCTTGCAAAGTCCAATGAGGGCTGCAATGACAAATCAAGATTCTTAATCTGCTTGATTGCTTTTAATGGAATTGCTCGCTTGACCGTTTTATCAATACCCGTATAAACGTGTTTGAATGGGCTACGATTGGTGGTCAAATCCTTTTCAACTGCACGATTATAGACAGCTCGGAGTATTCGCATATAGAACGAGGTACTGTTTTTGGTCAATCCTCGACCTCGTAAATAAGCCTCATACATCATCATTAAATCCGAGTCAATATCTTCTAATAACACATCTTTGTCCTCTCGAAACTGCATAAAACTTTTGAGCGTACAACGATATGTCTCCGAAGTACGCTGCTTACCCATCTGCTGCAATTGAGCAATAACACCCTGCATAAAGTTGAACAACGATTGCTCATTGGCTTGCTTTTGAAATGTAGTTATAATATCATCGGCTGTGTACTTTACTCGCTTATTCTCTAATTGGTTGATGATGCTTTGCAACCGCTTAATATCCCAATCGATTCGTTCCTCAATTGATTGCAGATAGTTCTGTCGGCTGTTATTGGTTATGATTATTGAGTTTTCTTCCTCATTCCATTCGTGCATAAAGAGTCGGTAATCCGTCTTTAACTGACGGATTACACGATTCTGAATGATTTGATAATAGATTGTTCCCTCCTTGTTTTCGTTTGTCGAGGGTCGAAACTTTACCTTGATACTTGCCATAGGCTCACGGTTTTGATTTTTTGTTTGGGTTATCCTTTGGCTGTTGCTTATCCTTGATGGACTTAGCTTTGCTCTCCTGTTCCTTTGCAGCTTGCTCCTTTAAGCGTGCTTGCTCGGCAAGGGCTGCTTGTTTGCGGACAGCCTCTTCGTATGTCTCTACATCTTTACGCATCTGCTCGATTGCTTCGGTGTTACGGTTGAGTTCAAAGATGTCCTCCAACGTAGCTATCTGCTCAGCCGAGGCATCGCCTTTCATCTTGATGTAGCGGTATTTGAGGGCATCATCATCCCTCTGAACATTCGGTCTTGACAAGTGATACACAGCTGATACTCCTGCTGCCATAAGGAAGACAATTATTGATAGGAGAATCCAAGATTCCTTTGTATAAAGGGCAAACGAGTGTCGTTTCTCGTCAATGTTGTGCTTTACCTTTATTTCATCCATCTTGTCAATAGCCTCTGCAAGCTGTTGTTTTACTCCCTCAAAGTCGGGTTGCTCCTGCTCACTGATGCCATCCATTCGCTTGTTTATCTTACTAAATTCATTGACAACAAAGCCTACAAGTTTATTGGTTTTAGCATCATAATACTCCTTGTTTTCCCGATTGCCATTCTCGATTAGCTCCTTAACGGGTGTCAAATCTACATTGGCATTTACTGTTTGTTCTGTTCGTTGGCTCTTACTGATAGTCAGCAACTCCTCCAACATTGCGATAATGATTGAATTATTTTCTTGCATATTTCTTCTGTTTTTAAGTGGTTAATGATTATAGTTTGAATCCTCTGGTTCTCTTTTTCTTAGGTTTCTGTTGCATCAAGCGGCGGAACACTGCCTCTTCCTGGCTATCCACATCTGGCGAAGATGCGAAGTCCAACAAGCCTAATGAACCGCTGATAAGCTCCGATTCCTTGTTCTCGAAATGGCTTATCTGCATATGATACGGTTCATATTGTCGCTGATATTCCGCTTGATTGTAATTATTCAGTGCCTTATCAATCTTTGAATAACTGAAACTTCGGTCTATCTTCGAGCCGTTAAAGTGGTAGCCATTCTTGGTAAAGATTATGCCTTGCACCTCATTGCTATTGCCCTTATACTTGAAGCGGACATCTATTCCTTCGGCTTTCAACCGTTTCAGCAGTGTAACCCAATCCGAACATCTTGCAACCTCCCGTTTGAGAACTTGGTATATCTCGTAACGGGTTTTGTCAGGCTCTTTCAATCGGTGCGTTTTTACCTGTACCTTACCATTTGCGAAGTATAGCCCGTATTTGCGTGTCAGCTCTTTGCAGATGCGTTCACTGCGGTAACGGTCATTCCTGTCGCTGATGGTTCTGCCGTTATTATCTACTCGATTAAAGGCTATATGAACGTGCGGATGCTCCTTATCATAGTGCCGTCCGATGATATATTGTGTATCACGAATACCCATTTTCTCCATATATTCTCGGCTTATCTGTATCATAAGTTCATCCGTTAAGCGTGGTAAATCCTGCTTTGAGAAGCTGAGTGAGATATGTCCGATAAACTTATCCACTCGTGGATTAAGCCTCGATTGAGCAATAAAACTTTTGGCTATCGTGCTGTTATCATTGAACAATACACCTTGACAATCTATGAGCGTAGCTTGCTTCTTCTTATCGAGGATATAATCAACAACTCCTCTGGCTCCAGAGCCTTTTACAATCTTTGCCATCATAGGCTGATATGGTCTATAATGTTTTCCAATGAGAGCAGCAGATGTTGGCATTGCCCGTAATGCAGCCTTACGCCCTCCCGATGTGCTTTTCGGGTAAGCTGATTGAGGTTGTTCGCCATACCGCATAACTTGCGGATATAGTCCGCTTGTTCGGTTGTCAGGCGTGCCCTGATATGGCAATCACGGATAGCCATTCTTACAATCTCACTTGCCGATACTCCTGCATTTTTGGCTTTGAGTTTCATAGCGTAGTACTCTTCGGTTGCCATCTTTACCGTTATGCGGTACTTGCGTTTCTCGGACAACTTCTTCGTGGGTCGTCCTCCCTTGTTGGGTATTTTGTTATTGATACTTCGTTTCATACGATTTCTGATTTTGAAAATGATACATACATTGTTTACTTGATAGACCAACGGGCTGTCTTCTTCTGCGACCTTCGGGAGTGGAAGCAAGTGGTTTTGGTCTGCCCAAAACATAAACTTGCTTCCCCACTAACCGAAGGTCAAGCAGTTTTGAGTGCCTCAAAATGAAATACCGTTGGAATAGTTCTTAATTTGATAGGATTAAGAGGTTACATTCCTTTCCAATGCTCGAAATCTTCTGAATATAGCTCGATGTGGTGGCGAACGATGTTCTCCAATAGTCCCGACATGCTCATTCTGTCCTCACCGATTTTGCAGGCGAACTTATCAAGCATCTTTCGCAACTTACCACTGATGAATACCGGCTTGCGGTCTTCAATCTTGTAAGGTCGCATAAAGGTGTTGCGGTACTCCTCTAGCGAGAGCTTGCGTTGTTTGCTGCTCACTCGGCGTTGGATGGGTGGTGTAGGTGGCTGTTGCTCTACTACATTGGTAGGTGGAGCTTCATCTGTCACCTCTGTAACGGAAGGCACTGCTTCCGTTTGGGCTTGTTTTGCTACTGACGGTAGAGGCTCTGGCAGAATGTCGTCAATGGATGATCCTACGGATTCCATTGTTTGCAAGTTCTCCATATCTGAGCTATTACCCTTATCACTCCTGTAAAAAGACCTTGTAGTCATTTGGTCGATAATTTCTTGACACTGTTCTTGTGTCAACTCAACTTGTTTTTTCTTCATACTTATCACTTTTTGAATGTTCAACAATATGGTCTTTGTGCACAATTTTGACCGATTATCTACTGCAAAGAAAATGTGCATACAATTCTACCACAACTAATTAGGTCTATGTAGACAATTATGAATTGTATTGCATTTCTGCGTGATTCGTATGCAGTGCCGACTGCATAATTCTTCCCAAGTTGAACGGGTAATTATGAATTAGGGCGAAACGCTTAATTGAGGAAATTAAGGTCTTAAATATGATGGCGGATAGACGGACCGCCGAAGTGTCGGAAGTTGGTTTATCCGCTATACTGTTATGGCTGATTAGTGCCTGTTCGTTTCGAGTGTTAGGAGCAGAAGTTTGGCAGACGGATAGGCATCGGTCTGCCAAACGACAATGCTACGGACAAGATCCGAGACTGGCAGTCGCTTGGGGAAATTATTATATAATATTGGTTACAATGTGATGTATGCTTAGAAATATATCATCATATACATCTAAAAGTGCCACGAACTGTGCCACATACTGCAATAGGCTTATCGTATGATTGAGGTGTGATAACTTATCTCTTTCTTTGTCCTCAGAAAACGGAACTACGTATGAGAACAGAGCCTATTTCGATGACTGATTATCGCGTCTGTGATGAAACGATAAGACAAGAGATGACACCTGTTGTTAGAGCCATTGAAGTATGAAAATCTCTTCCTTATTTAGCAGTGCGAAACAAGAAAACAAGTGAAATAATATAAAACAAAAGCGTATGGATTTAATCATTTTTGAGAGAAAGGCGTTCGAGGAATTTGCCACGAAGATTGAGCAGTTCATTCTGCGAGTATCAAATTCACCCGTTGTCAAGAACGGAAAGAAAAAGACAAACAATTGGCTCGACCATCAGGATGTTTGTCAGAGGTTAAAGATAAGCAAGCGAACATTGCAGACCTTGCGTGATAACGGAACGCTTGCCTACACCAAAATTGGCAACCGCACGTACTACCTGCCCGAAGATGTAGAGAGCATTGTAACAAAGGTAGAGGACAGACGAAAAGAAGCCAAGTGGAAAGGACGAGAAATCTAATCAATGTATAACAATAAAACCATTTGAACTATGTATCAAGAAATGCGAACTAAAGACGATGCGTGGATGCAGTCTATTCACGAGAGTATTGACCAACTATCGGAGATTCTCGATAGTATGCCCAAAGATGGTGCGGCATTACAAAACGATGATGAGTATCTATGCGACAAGGAGGTGGCATATATGCTTAAAGTCAGCCGAAGAACATTGAGCGAATACCGAAGCAATGGCACATTGCCTTACTATGTACTTGGTGGCAAAGTTCTGTACAAGCGAAGTGAGATTGAGCAGGCATTGAAACGGGAGTACAACGGCAAGCATCTGATGAATAATAGTGGATAATTCCATCTATATTTTTGGAGGGAGTGAAATTTACCGCTTGCCCTATATTCATCTGTTGCAAAATAATAGTGCCCTTATGGATAGAGACAAGAACAGCATACAAATGGGTTATCAATGTAAGAACCCTTTTGTATGCTGTCTGTTTATCTTCTTCTACATTTTCGTCAGTCGCTCATTTCCGTTGCCGTCTGCATTTCTGAGTACAGACATTGAAAGGGGAAAGGTTTTCGGGCTGAATACTCTCCGTAGGAGGAAGATTCAGTCCGAAACGGCTTGCCGCCTGACCTTTCAACTTTCAAGGGCTGATGTACTACCTTCGCAGACGAGCAAAGGAAAGGGGCGAATGACGGAATCTGAAAACTCATATATATCGCAGATTGATGATAGACCAAATCAAATTTTATCCTGCAATAATGAAAAATGCACCGTCCTTTTGCTCGTTCATAAAAAAGTTGTACCTTTGTTCCAAGATGAGTTGTACATCAATGCAAATCACGCAAGTATGTAGAAATCAGAACAGTTGCCAACTCATTACCTCGTTCTTGAACTTTCCGCATAAACTTTTTATTCTTAGCGGATTGTAAGATTATTCCAAAAATAATCATTATTTTTTATGTGCAAAATTTCACTTTCGTAACATCACGCACCAGTGGTCGGAATCAATGCCTAAGCGGTTGTATATACTGCCTATGTGGTTGAAAATACTTCCAACACCGCCAAAAGAACTGGCGGCGCGATGCCCACCGCGCACAGGAACGGCATCGGGGGGACGGGGCATTATTTGTCGGAAACCACGTCGGCCGATGCTCCACACGGCCCCAATCCGAGGGCACCTGGCGTAATCTCCAGCAGGCGTGTCTCGGTGTTGTCCATCGGCGGGATTTCGCGAATGGTGACGCCATAAAAGGCGGCCTGCAGGCAACGCGCAAAGAGGCCGTGCGTGACGGCCAGCACGCATTTCCCGTCGCACTCCGCCAACACCTGCTTCAGAAAGACATGGGCGCGAAGGAACATGGCGCCAACCGTTTCCACGCTGCCAGGCATCTCTTTCAAGACACGCACCTCTGCCACGGGGTGCCCCGTCAGTTCACCCCAGTCGCGCTCCTGCAAAAGCGGCGCTTCTTGCAAGGGCAGATGCAACGACGCGTTGAGCGCGTTGGCCGTCTGGACGGCACGCAGCAGGGGGCTCGTCAGCATCAAATCGAAAGGCGTCGGCTGCGCGGCCAGGATGTCTCTCAAGGCGGCTATCTGCCGCCATCCTTTTTCTGTCAGCGTCCCCGGCATCCGTCCCTGAAGAATGCCAGACACATTCTCCTCGGTTTCGCCGTGACGCACCAATGTCAGTTTGACCATATATTCTGTTGCTATTGTTTTCTATAAAGGGACACGCTTATACTACTTATAATCCCTCCTATATACCATATATTATATGTGTAACCCGAAATCATGTTTGATTTCGTCCATCACGAAGGTGCTCTCCAGGGAGCCGAGATGGTCGATGTTGCCAAGAATGTTCAAAACGAACTCCTGATAGTATTTCATGTTGGGCGCATGGATTTTCAGCAGATAGTCGTAACTGCCCGAGATGTTGTAGCATTCGGTGACTTCGGGGATGCTGCGCACCACGCGGGCGAAATCTTCCGCTATCTCGCGCCCAATGCGGCGCATCTTCACACTGCAAAACACAACGAAACCACGGCCGAGCTTCTCTGCATCGAGCACGGCCACATAGCCTTTGACATAGCCCCGCTGCTCCAAACGCTTGACACGCTCGAAAACGGGTGTGGTCGAGAGATTGACCATCGCCGCCAACTCCTTGGTGGTGAGGCGGGCATTTTTTTGCAGGGCACGGAGAATTTCCATGTCAACGGCGTCCAGCAACTCTGTTTTCTCCATCTTTTTCCTTTCATTCTTTTCTGGAACACTGAGGGGCGGCAGAATATTTTTCCATGACGCGACCTTTCTGTGTTCCTTTTATTTATTGATTTTCTATACAATAGCACAAAGTTAGAAAAATAATCCAAGTTTCAAAATATGTTTGGACAGTTTTTCCATAATCCGTAACTTTGCATCCAGAAACGAGGGAGAATTAAGCCGAGGCAAGCTCCTTAGATCTCTGCCAACGATGAGAATTATTATTCTCCATTACGTATAACCCAATATGCATACCCTATGACTACCAAGAAACTTCACTTTGAAACGCTGCAACTCCATGTCGGACAGGAACAGCCCGACCCAGCCACCGACGCACGCGCCGTGCCCATTTACCAAACCACCTCTTACGTGTTTCGCAACTCGCAACATGCGGCCGACCGCTTTGGCCTGCGCGATGCGGGAAACATCTACGGACGTCTGACTAATTCCACACAGGGCGTTTTTGAAACGCGCGTGGCCGCCCTCGAAGGCGGCGTGGCGGGTCTGGCCGTTGCAAGCGGCGCCGCTGCCGTGACTTACGCTTTACAAAATGTGTTGGCCGCTGGCGATCACATCGTTGCCGCCGACAATCTCTACGGCGGTTCGTTTAACCTCATCACGCACACACTGGCCACACAGGGCATCAGCAACACCATCGTCAACGTCAACGACACGGAGGCGCTGGAGGCTGCCATCCGCCCGAACACGAAGGTGGTTTACGCGGAAACGTTTGGCAATCCCAATTCCGACGTCACGAACCTGGAGGCCGTGGCAGAGGTGGCCCACCGCCACAACATCGTCTTCATCGTTGACAACACCTTCGGCACGCCTTATCTCATCCGCCCCATTGAACACGGGGCTGACATCGTGGTGCATTCTGCTACGAAATTCATCGGCGGCCACGGTTCGAGCCTCGGCGGTGTCATCGTTGACGGCGGCACCTTCAACTGGAAAGCCAATGCCGACAAATATCCGTCGCTGGCGAAGCCCGACCCTTCTTACCACGGAGCCGTGTTTGCCGACGTGGCCGGGAAGGCGGCTTTTGTGACACGCATCCGCGCCGTCATCCTGCGCGACACGGGCGCCACCATCTCGCCCTTCAACGCTTTCATCCTTCTCCAAGGATTGGAAACACTGTCGTTGCGTGTGGAGCGTCATGTGGCAAATGCCTTGAAGGTGGTCCATTTTCTGGCCAACCATCCGAAGGTGGCGAAGGTGAACCACCCCTCTCTGCCTTCACACCCCGACCACGCGCTTTACGAGAAATATTTCCCGAACGGCGCAGGCAGCATTTTCACCTTCGAAATCAAAGGCGGCCAGGAAGAGGCCTGGAAATTCATCGACGCATTGCAAATTTTCTCCCTGCTCGCCAATGTGGCCGACGTGAAGAGTCTCGTGATTCACCCCTACACCACTACTCACTCGCAGATGTCGCCTGAAGAACTGGCGCAACAACACATCACGCCATCGACCATCCGACTGAGCATCGGCACGGAGCACATCAACGACATCATTGACGACCTCTCGCAGGCGTTTGAAGCGATTTGACAGGAAAAAATGGTTCAAATCCCCTGCTGATGAATAATTTTTCGTATATTGCAGCAAACGTTCACTCTGGCTGGGGGGTATGACTTCCTACAGCCTTCCGTCCACCATTATTTGAGTATCATCTGAAACGAAAGCATCATGAGCAAAATTCATAATAGTCTGACAGAGCTTGTTGGCAACACGCCACTGCTCGAAGTGAAGAGAATTGAAAAGGAACTGCAACTGGAAGCGCGGCTCGTTGTCAAATTGGAATATTTCAACCCCGGCGGCAGCGTGAAAGACCGCGTGGCCCTGGCCATGATTGAAGATGCGGAACGGCGCGGCGCACTGCGGCCCGGCGGCATCATCATCGAACCGACGAGCGGCAACACGGGAGTGGGACTGGCATGGGTGGCCTCGGTGAAAGGTTATCGCATCATCCTCACCATGCCCGAAACGATGAGCCTCGAACGCCGTAATCTGTTGAGGGCGCTGGGGGCCGAACTGGTGTTGACGCCGGGGGCGGAAGGCATGAAGGGGGCGATTCGCCGCGCCGAAGAATTGCGAACGGAACATCCGGGGGCTTTCATCCCAGGACAGTTTGACAATCCTGCCAACCCCGCGGCCCACGTGGCCACCACGGCGCAGGAGATTTGGAGAGACACGGAGGGGGAAGTTGACATTTTCGTGGCTGGCGTTGGCACGGGCGGCACGCTCAGCGGTGTGGCTCGCGGACTGAAGCGGCACAACGCGGCCATCAAGGCTTACGCTGTTGAACCGGCCTCCTCGGCAATGATTTCGGGGGCGCCGGCGGGTGCTCACAAAATCCAAGGCATCGGCGCCAACTTCATCCCCAAGAATTTCGACCGTGCGGCGGCCGACGGGGTCATCGCGGTGGCCGACAACGATGCCATCCGCGCCTCGCGTCTTCTGGCGAAACACGAAGGCTTGCTGGTGGGGATTTCCTCAGGCGCGGCCCTGCACGCCGCCATCCAACTGGCCCGCCAGCCAGAAAACAAAGAAAAAACCATCGTTGCCCTACTGCCCGACACAGGCGAACGCTATCTTTCAACGGTGCTCTACGCATTTGACGAATATCCAGTGTGATGCCTCGACAAACTTGTCTGCCTGTGCGGACTGACTCATTTCTTAAGACAATCACTCCATGCCCAATACCACAATTTTCTCTTCCCCTACTGAAACCCAACAACAAGCGTCCCTCAGCAGACTTCGCATCGCCCTACTGATTTCGGGCGGCGTTGACAGCGCTGTGGCCACGCATCTGCTCTGCGAACAGGGACTCAAGCCCGACCTCTTCTATATTAAAATTGGAATGGAAGGCGAAGGCATGTCTTGCACGGCGGAAGAAGATATCGAACTCTCGCAAGCCACGGCACGCCGCTACGGACTGCATTTGGAAGTGGTTGACCTTCAAAAGGAATACCACGACCGCGTGGTTGCCTACGTGACAGACCGCGTCAAACGCGGACTTACGCCTAATCCTGACGTGATGTGCAACCGCCTCATCAAATTCGGAGCTTTTGAAGAACGCATCGGATTTGCCTACGACCGCATTGCCACAGGCCATTACGCACAAATTCTTCGGCAACCAGACGGCAGCACATGGCTCGCACCGTCGCCCGACCCCGTGAAAGACCAATCGGATTTTCTCGCACAACTGACCAGCCAGCAAGTTGGGAAACTCCTGCTGCCAATCGGACACCTCCACAAAGAAGAGGTGAGACGCATCGCCGCCACGCACCATCTCGCGCCAGCCAAGCGCCGCGACAGCCAAGGCATCTGCTTTCTCGGAAAAATCAATTACAGCGGTTTTCTCCGCCAGCTCCTCGGAGAGCAGGAAGGCGATGTCGTTGAGTTTGAAACGGGGCGCAAGGTTGGCACTCACCACGGCTATTGGTTTCACACCATCGGCCAGCGAAAGGGCCTCGGCCTCGGTGGCGGTCCGTGGTTTGTTGTCAAGAAAGACATTGAGAAAAACATTGTTTTCGTATCTCACGGATATGACACGCGGCAACAATACGGCCGCCAATTCCTCCTCACCGATTTCCACTTCCTGACAGCCGACCCGTGGAACGGAGCGCCGTTGGCTGACATCCTTTTTAAAATTCGCCACACGGAGCCTCCCGTCGCGGGGACGCTCTGCCAACAAGCAGACGGGCGTTTTCTCATCCGTTCTTCACAGGAAATTCAAGGCATCGCCCCAGGCCAATTCGGTGTGCTCTACACCCAAGACGGCACCATCTGCGCCGGGAGCGGAGAAATAACAGTATAAGCAGGTTCTCTGAAAGTCAACCGCAAAAGCAATACTTGGCCCCCTAAGTAATGGTAAAAAAATAACTTGAACAATTTTGAAGGATAAGGAGTTATATCTTTATACCCTGTCTTTTTGCCGTTTTTGGAATTTGTCATCGGTCACATAGCCCGCTATGCTCCCTCTTCCAAATTTCAAAACCAACAAAAATACAGGTCAAAATTGCACAACTTATTCTTTCACCATTACTAAAACCTAATGTCATATCCTTACAAAAGCAGCACATTCGGGGATATGGCATTAGGTTTTTCATTTTGACTGGCTTACAAACCGATTTTTTATGTAAATTTGCAGCCATAAAAAACGATACACATACTATGTTTGAAAATCTCAATGAGAGACTGGAACGGTCTTTCAAAATATTAAAGGGCGAAGGACGCATCACGGAAATCAATGTGGCCGAAACCCTTAAGGACGTGCGCCGCGCCCTGCTCGATGCCGACGTCAACTATAAAGTGGCCAAGAGTTTCACGGACACTGTCAAGCAGAAAGCACTCGGACAAAATGTGCTCACGAGCGTGAAGCCGGGCCAACTCATGGTTAAAATCGTCCACGACGAACTGGCAGCGCTGATGGGCGGAGAGGCTTCTGAAATCCAATTCAAGAGCCACCCTTCGGTCATTCTGATGGCTGGTTTGAATGGTGCGGGTAAGACAACGCTCTCAGGCAAGCTCGCCCTTTTGCTCAAATCGAAGAAAAACCGCCATCCGCTGTTGGTGGCTTGCGACGTCTACCGTCCGGCCGCCGTTGAGCAGTTGCGCGTTTTGGCTGAGCAGATCAACGTGCCTATCTATATGAATCTGGAATCGAAAGACCCCATCGCCATTGCGCGCGAAGGTATTCAGGAAGCCAGAACGAAGGGATATGACACAGTCATCATCGACACCGCCGGCCGCCTCGCCATCGACGAAGCCCTCATGCAGGAAATCGCCGCCATTAAGGAAGCTGCCAAGCCCGACACCACGCTCTTCGTGGTTGACGCCATGACGGGTCAGGATGCTGTCAACACGGCAAAAGAATTTAACGAACGCCTGGACTACGAAGGCGTTGTGCTGACGAAGCTCGACGGCGACACCCGTGGCGGTGCCGCTCTTTCAATCCGCACAGTGGTCGACAAGCCCATCATGTTTGTCGGTACGGGCGAAAAGATGGAAGCGCTCGACGTGTTCCACCCCGAACGAATGGCCGACCGTATCCTCGGCATGGGCGACATCGTGAGCCTCGTTGAACGCGCACAGGAGCAGTTTGACGAGAAGAAAGCCAAAGAACTGCAACGCAAAATCCAAAAGAACCAGTTTGACTTCAACGACTTCTTGGCGCAGATTCAGCAAATCAAGAAGATGGGCAACTTAAAGGACTTGGCATCTATGATTCCAGGCGTTGGAAAAGCTTTGAAGGATGTCGAAATCGACGACAATGCCTTCAAGGGTATCGAAGCCATCATCCTCTCCATGACACCCCACGAACGCCAGCATCCTGAATGCCTCAACACGAGCCGCAAGATGAGAATCGCGAAGGGTTCGGGCACGACCATCCAGGAAGTGAACCGCCTCGTCAAGCAGTTTGACCAGACGCGCAAAATGATGAAGATGGTGACAGGCTCTAAAATGGGACGCCTCATGAGCCACATGCCGAAAATGCCAGGAGGTATGCCCGGAATGCCAGGCATGCCGAAAATGAAATAAGGATAAAACTTGTTAGGAACCAGAATTTAGGACATGAAAATCCTGACTTCTGGTTCTTTGCTTTTGGGATGCCTGGTCATTGACCAATAGATTATTTTTACCACCTACCTATTTTTATACCATTATATAAATACCAACTATCATGACAATCATAGACGGAAAGGCCACTGCGGCCGAAATCAAAAAGCAGATTGCTGAAAAGGTGGAAACGCTTGTCAAGGCCGGACTCAAACAGCCCCACTTGGCTGCCATCCTCGTCGGACACGACGGAGGAAGCGAAACCTATGTAAAAAACAAAGTGCTGGCCTGCGAATCGTGTGGTTTCAAGTCGACACTCATCCGCTATGAAGATGACGTGACGGAGGAGGAATTGCTGGCCTGCGTTGACAAACTGAACAAGGACGAGGACATTGACGGATTTATCGTGCAACTGCCGCTCCCTAAGCACATCAACGAACGGCGCGTCACTGAGGCCATCGACTATCGGAAGGACGTCGATGGTTTCCATCCCATCAACGTGGGACGCATGGCCATCGGACTTCCCTGCTTCGTCTCTGCCACGCCGAAGGGCATCCTCACGCTCTTGGAGCACTATCATATTGAAACAAGCGGCAAGAAATGTGTTGTCATCGGCCGCTCCAACATCGTCGGCAAACCAGTGGCTTCGCTCATGTTCCAAAAGAATTATGCCGATGCCACTGTCACCGTGTGCCACAGCCACACGAAGGACATCAAGAACGAATGCCTACAGGCCGACATCATCATTGCCGCCATCGGACGTCCCGGCTTCTTAAAGGCCGACATGGTGAAGCCTGGTGCCGTGGTCATTGACGTGGGCACCACCCGTGTGCCAGATGCCACCCGTCCGCGCGGTTTCCGCCTGTCGGGCGACGTTGACTTCGACGATGTGGCCCCGAAGTGCAGTTTCATTACGCCAGTCCCAGGCGGCGTTGGTCCGATGACCATCTGCATGCTCATGCTCAACACGCTTGACGCTGCAACGCACGCAATCTATAAGTAGGCCTGTCTGACGGACTTTTAGAAAGGATATACCCCCATATTTTGGGACATTCACAAGTTCTCCCTGCCTCTCAAGGCCCAGCGCTCACCACATATTGTGAGCACCGACAATCCAAACACCACATATATCACCACATGTAGGTATTTGCAGACAACTTGAAATTCTATAACTTCGTAGGCTTAAACCGTGTTCTGAGTAAACAGCAAGATGACCATGTGCCATCTCATGGCGCACTCAACACACCACTAAGTAATGGCAAACAATCGGAGAGAAATTTCCTCCCTCATCAGTATGCCACATACGACCAATAGAACCAAACACAAGACAATGAATTTATCACAACTCAAGAATGGCGAAACGGCCTACGTTTGCGGCGTAGGCGGCAGTGGCGCGTTCAAACAACACATGGAGGAAATGGGCTTCGTTTGCGGACAGAAAGTGACCCGCATTTATGCCTCGCCTCTCGGAACGCCCATCGTTTACGCCATGCTCGGACAGAAAATTGCCCTGCGCCGCAATGAGGCGGTGCTCGTGCCGACGGCCGCCACCGAAGCGGCGGCGTTGGAGGAAGGCAAACGACTGAAAACGACCGACACACCCACCTGCCACGCCAACGAACAAGGACACGTCAGAGCTGAGCAATGTCACGCAGGATGCACGGGATGTCCATGCTGCGGTCCGCGCCCCTCAACGCCCTCACACATCGGCGAGAAATATATCACACTGGCCATGATTGGCAACCCCAACTGCGGAAAAACGGCTTTCTTCAACGCCTCATGCGGCGGCCACGAGCGAACGGGCAACTATGCCGGCGTGACGGTTTCGAGCGTTGAGGGATGGACCACCGTTGGCAGCCATCTCGTGCGCGTCATCGACCTTCCCGGCACCTATTCGCTCAAAGCCTTCAGCCCAGAGGAGGCCTACGTGGCCAACGAACTGGCGAAGGGGGAAATCGACGTCATCATCAATGTGCTCGACGTCAATAATCTGGAGCGCAACCTGCTGCTCACGCTTCAGCTGCAACGCCTGGGCATTCCCATGGTGGGGGCGCTGAACCTCTATGATGAATTTGAGAAAAACGGTTGCCACCTCGACGACCACGCCCTGCAGGAAAGACTGGGCATGCCGCTCATCAAAACAACGGCCCGCAACGGCGGCGGCGTACCCGACGTCATGAAAAAAGCCATTGGTATTGTTGAAAAACTGACGCAGGAAGAGCAGGAAGGAAAGGAGACAACGCCCATGCAACCTTCGGCACTGGCTCTGGCCGACGACCCACACGCGGCCATCCACCACGTGCTCGACGACATCTACGAACTACACGAGGGCCGCGCCTCCGCCATCACCACGCTGGCCGACAAATGGTTTGTGCGCACACCGCTGGCCTATCTGCTGTTTTTCGTGATCATGGGGCTTATCTTCTACGCCACCTTCCAGCTCGGCGCCTACCCCATGGACTGGATGCAAGCGGGCATTGACTGGCTCACCGACGTGGCCAGCGCCAATTCTCCCCACGGCATCATCCATAGTCTGCTCATTGATGGCGTTCTGGGCGGTGTCGGTTCGGTCATCGTGTTCCTCCCCAACATCCTGATTCTCTATTTCTTCATTTCCATCCTCGAAGACTCGGGCTATCTGGCCCGCACAGCCGTCTTAGCCGACCCATTGCTCCGCCGCGTTGGGCTCCACGGCAAATCCTTCATTCCGATGCTAATGGGCTTCGGCTGCAACGTGCCCGCCGTGATGGCCACGCGCACCATCGACAGCCGCAAAAGCCGCCTCATCACCATGATGACACTGCCATTCATGTCGTGCTCCGCCCGCCTTCCGGTCTACACGGTGCTCTCCGGAGCCTTCTTCCCTGAGCATGCCGCTCTCGTGATGCTTTGTCTCTACGCTTTGGGCATTTTGGTGGCCTTCGCCGCCGCAGGAACGCTCACCCATTTCTTCCACCGCACAGAGGAGAGCCATTTCGTCATGGAAATGCCGCCCTACCGCCGCCCTGTCATGCGCGGCGTGTTGAACCACACATGGGAGAAGGGTCGCCAGTATCTGCGCAAGATGGGAGGCATCATTCTCGTGGCGAGCATCGTTGTCTGGGCCTTGGGGTATTTCCCGATGGGAGACAGCCAGCTCTCAAAGGCACAACAACAGGAGCAATCGTATCTCGGCCAGTTTGGCCACGCCATCTCTCCCATCGTGAAACCGCTGGGCTATGACTGGCGCATGGGGGTCGGCATTCTCTCTGGCGTCGGAGCCAAAGAACTGATGGTCAGCACGCTCGGCGTGCTCTACAACGCTCCTGAAGATGCCGACGGCAACACGTCCGACTCCAATCTCTCAGCAGCCATCCGCGAATCGGGCACCACGCCAGCCGCCGCCTTGAGCTATCTGGTGTTTGCTCTGCTCTATTTCCCCTGCATGGCAACCATTGCCGCGATACGCTCTGAAAGCGGACGATGGAAATACGCCATCTTCACAGCGGCCTACACCACTGCCGTTGCCTACGTCATGGCTTTCGTAGCCTACCGCTTGGCTCTGCTCTTTCTCTGACCTGCCGCCCCTTGTCGGGAGACTTCGGCAAAGGAAGAACGGAAATATAAACAGACAAAGGGGTGTCCTAAACCCCACTTTTCTAAACAATCCAGAAGACAAAAAAATCCCACCTGCTTCAAAGCGGGTGGGATTTTTGTTTTTCTGGAGACCTAACTTGGTCATCTACCTGCGGCCGAGAGTCGTGCTACCCTCGGCCGCGAGTAGCGCTACCCTCGGCCGCGAGTAGCATTACCTTCGGCCGAAGGTAGACAACTTTATAAGGGATTCGGTAAACTTGCGAAAGGGATGAAACCATAAGGCAAGTACAACGAATCACTGTCTCTCTGCGGAGCCGTTTTCTTTCTGCGGTATCAGCAGCGACGCACCGATGCTGACGGCCAAGACAGCCACAATGATGAGCAGGGAGACGACAGCGTCGATTTCAACGTATTTATGAACGAGCATCTTCGCGCCGATAAATATCAGCAAAACGCAAACGCCCGTCTTCAAATGGCGGAACTTGTCGGCAATGGCTGCGAGCAAAAAGAACATGGCACGCAAACCGAGGATGGCGAAGATGTTGGAAAAGAACACGACGTAGGGGTCGAGCGAAACGGAGAAGACCGCCGGGATGCTGTCGAAGGCAAATATCAAATCGCTGAACTCAATGACCAGGACGGTGACAAAGAGCGGGGTGAGAAGCCATTTGCCCTTGCGCAAAAGGGTGTTGGACGATGCGGCGCTGGCAGAATCTGTGGCAACGGCAGTTTGGCGGATGAAGAATTTGTCGCCCTCAAATTTCGGATGCATACGCCCTGTCTTTGTGAGGAAACGCACCAGCGGATGTTTCTCCACGTTGATTTCCTCCTTTTTGTTGCGGTTGACATACATCTTCACACCACTATATATAAGGAGTGCGCCGAAGAGCAGCAACACCCAGTCGAAGCGACTGATGATGGCAGCACCGAGGAAGATGAAAACGAAACGGAGAACGATGGCACCGAGGATGCCCCAGTTGAGCACATGCTGGTATTCATTTTTCCCCACACCGAAGGACGTGAATATCATCATCATCACAAAAAGGTTGTCAACCGAGAGGGTCTTCTCAATCAGATAACCAGAGATGTATGAGATGGTCATGTAATGGCGGTATTGCTGCAGACTCGCCTCGAAATCGTTGGGGTCGAGCTTCAAATGGGCAGCATAACGGGAAGCCACGGCCTGCAGGTCTTGCATGTTTTCTATGCCGTGTACCATGTCGCCGTGAAACCAGAGGAAAACGGAAAAGGCCAAGGCAAGGACAATCCAAACGGCCGTCCACGAACCAGCTTCCTTGACAGACACCACGTGTGCCTTGCGGTCGATGACGAGCATATCTAAAATCAAAATGGCAACGATGAAGATGATGAAGCCGCCAAGAAACAGAATTTCACTCATGTCTATAATTATTTTTTTCAGATTATCAAAAGCGTTTTAACAATAGAGGTGGAAGCCCTTAAAACCCAAACAAAAAAAGTTTCAGGCATACAAGAAGTCATACGATTCTTCCACTTGTCGGTAAAAGTAGACAATTTTTCGGACACGCGCAATACTCTCGGTAGCACATTTCTAATGTCGTAATACTTTATTCGGCTTTATAACATCTACACTTTCATTTTTACTGGTGTGGAAAAGGATAAGCACGAGAGATTTTGTAATGGAGAAAACAATTCATAACTTTGCACTGCGGAAAGCCCAACGACGGAAGTATTCTGGCAAAGGGGCGGTTCCACATATCCACATCACGTTTATGAAACTCGACGAACTTCTGCCGCTTTTTGCGGCCCATCCACAGGTGGCGGCTTTGGCGAAACTGACCAAAGACGGAAAAATTGCAGAGACCTACATTGAAGGGCTCCGCGCCTCAGCCACACCGATGATATTTGCCGCCTTGACCTGCAAGGCGCCGCTAAAGCGTCCCTTCCTCTTTGTTTTGAACGACGAGGAAGAGGCGGGCTATTTCTACCACGATTTGGTGCAGATGATGGGAGACGAACGCGTGTTGTTCTATCCCTCCACCTTCCGCCGCGCCGTGAAATACGCACAGCGCGATGCGGCCAACGAGATTTTACGCACGGAGGTGCTGGGACGCCTCTCGCGCGGAAATGCCTGCTACATCGTGACGCATCCCGCCGCCCTATCTGAGCGCGTGGCCTCTGTGCAGGACTACCGTTCGGGGATGATTGCCCTTGCTGAAGGTGAGGCCCACGATCTCGCGGAACTCACCCGCCGCCTCCTCGACATGGGGTTTCGCCGCTGCGACTATGTTTATGAGCCGGGCGAATTTGCCGTGCGCGGTAGCATTCTCGATGTCTACTCCTTTTCCTCGGAAATGCCGTTCCGCATCGACTTCTTCGGCGACGACATCGACAGCATCCGCACGTTTGAAGTGCAGACACAGCTATCGAAAGAAAGGAAAACGGAAGTGACGGTGGTGCCGGATGTGGAAGAGGGAGCTTCGGCGCTCGTGCCTTTCACGGAGTGTCTTCCTGCAGAGACCGTCCTGGTGGTGCGCGACCTCGGTTTCACACGCGATGCCATCAACAAAATCTACGATGAAGGCTTCTCGCGCCAGGCCCTGCAGGAACAGGAGGCGACGTCGGAAATGGAGGCGGCGGAAATCCACGAAAGGCTCTCGCGCGAGTTTATGCTCACGAAAGGCGACGACGTGGTGCGCGAACTGGCGAAACTGCAGCGCATTGAAATCGGCAGCAAACCGATGGGGACACCGCAGGCCACCCTGCATTTCAACATCACGGCGCAACCGCTGTTTCACAAGAATTTCGAACTGGTGCGCTCTTCCATGCGCAACTTGAAAGCTGCTGGCAATCGCCTCTTCGTATTGGCCGACAGCCTGAAACAAACCGACCGCCTGCAAAATATCCTGACGGAAATGGCGGGACGCGAGGAGGGCAACGAGGTGAAGGACTTCACAGCCGTTGAACGCACCATCCACGAGGGATTTACGGACGACGACCTGAAGATTTCCTGCTTCACCGACCACCAGATTTTCGACCGTTTCCATAAATACAACCTACGCTCCGACCATGCACGCGACGCCAAGATGGCGCTTACGCTGAAAGAACTGATGCAATTTGAACCTGGCGATTATGTTGTACACATCGACCACGGAGTGGGACGCTTTGCCGGACTGGTGCGCGTGGCGGGTGCCGACGGTTCGATGCAGGAGATGATCAAACTCACGTATCAAAACGATGACGTGGTGTTCGTCTCCATCCATTCGCTCCACAAGGTGTCGAAATACAAAGGCAAGGAGGGCGAACCGCCACATCTGAGCCGTCTCGGAACGGGGGCCTGGGACAAACTCAAGGAGCGAACCAAAAAGAAAATCAAGGACATTGCCCGCGACCTCATCAAGCTCTATTCCCGTCGACGCGAAGAGAAGAGTTTTGCCTTCAGCCACGACAGTTTTATGCAACACGAACTGGAGGCGGGATTTGCCTATGAGGACACGCCCGACCAGTTGCGCGTCACGCAGGAAGTCAAGGCTGACATGGAGGGCAGCCGCCCAATGGACCGCCTGGTGTGTGGCGACGTGGGCTTCGGAAAAACGGAGATTGCCGTGCGTGCGGCCATGAAGGCGGCTGCCGACAACAAACAGGTGGCGGTGCTTGTGCCAACAACGGTGCTTGCCCTGCAACACTACAACACGTTTGCCTCGCGCCTCAAAGATTTCCCCGTGAGGGTCGACTATCTGAGCCGCGCACGAACGACGCAGCAAACGAAGGCCATCCTCAAGGACCTTGAAGAGGGAAAAATCAATATCATCATCGGCACGCACAAGCTGATTGGAAAGACCGTTAAATGGCACGACCTCGGACTGCTCATCATCGACGAGGAACAGAAATTCGGCGTGAGCGTGAAGGAAAAACTGCGACAACTGAAAGTGAACATCGACACGCTCACCATGTCGGCAACGCCGATTCCGCGCACGCTGCAGTTTTCTCTGATGGGGGCTCGCGACTTCTCGGTGATGCAGACACCGCCGCCCAACCGCCGACCGATTCAAACGGAGGTGCACACTTTCAGCCACGAAATCATTGCCGACGCCGTCAATTTCGAAATGAGCCGAAACGGACAGGTCTACATCGTGACCAACCGCATCTCGGCACTTCCCAACCTGGCCCACCTCGTGACGAAATATGTGCCTGATGCCCGCGTGGCTGTTGGCCACGGACAGATGCCGCCAGCGGAACTGGAGAAAATCATCCTGGGTTTTGTCAATTACGACTACGATGTGCTCATCTCCACCACCATCGTTGAAAACGGCATCGATGTCCCCAACGCCAACACCATCATCGTCGACGCGGCCCATCATTTCGGACTCTCCGACCTCCACCAGATGAGAGGACGCGTGGGCCGAAGCAACCGAAAGGCTTTCTGCTATCTCCTCGCTCCCCCATTGGCGCTCCTGAAAGACGATGCACGCCGACGCCTCCAGGCCATTGAGAATTTCAGCGACCTCGGCTCGGGCATACACATCGCCATGCAGGACCTCGACATCCGCGGAGCTGGCAACCTGCTGGGAGCGGAACAGAGTGGATTTATTGCCGACCTGGGATATGAAACTTACCAGAAGATTCTCTCGGAAGCGGTCACCGAACTGAAGAACGACGAGTTTGCCGACCTCTATGCCGACGAGCTCAAAGCGGGGGCGCAACTCTCTGGCGATGTGTTTGTTGACGATTGCAGCGTGGAGTGTGACCTCAAGGCTTATTTTCCCGAGGACTACGTGCCAGGAAGCAGCGAACGCATGCTGCTTTATCGCGAACTCGACGCGCTGAACACCGACGAACAGTTGGCGGCCTTCCGGCGCCGCATGGAAGACCGTTTCGGACCGCTACCGCCTGAGGGTGAAGAACTGCTACTCATCGCCCCTCTTCGACGCCTCGGACGACGCGCTGGAGCGGAGCGCATCACGCTGAAAAGCGGACGCATGATGCTTTATTTCGTGAGCAACACCGACAGCCCGTTCTACAGAAGCGAAACTTTCGGACGCATCATCAACTACGCCACCACCAATTTCCGCCGATGCAAACTCGACGAGCAAAAAGGCAAGCGCCGAATGACGGTGCGCGACATTAAATCTGTGCAACAGGCGCTCAACATAATGCAACAGCTCACGGAGACTCCCCAACATGAAGGATAATCGGAGTTCAAGGGGCGATTAACAACCAAAGAAAACTTCAAAACTCACATTAGTTTCCTTTTAATTGTCCTAAAACTCCGATTCCCCCTATTTTTCTCCGCTCAGCTATGGTTTGCTATCTCAAAAGATATAAATTTGCAGCCAGTAACAACATACGTTTAACTCATAAACACACACAAGTATGAAAAAGTTATTCTTATCTCTGATCGTTGCTGTATGCAGCCTCGCTGCAAGCGCACAAGTTTACGTTGGTGGTCAAGTTGGTCTTTGGCGTAACACAGATGACAACCACACAAGCTTCAATCTCGCTCCTGAGTTAGGCTATAAGCTCAGCGACCAGTGGGACCTCGGCCTCAGCATTGGCTTCGCACACGAATATTATGAAGGCCTTAAACTCAACGGCTTTGAAGTTGACCCATACGTTCGCTACACTGTAGCAAAAGCAGGTCCTGTTTCATTCTTCATCGATGGCGGCTTCGGCTTTGCAACAGCCAAGGCTAAATATCGCGACTGGAAGAGCGACTCATACAACCAGTGGCAGATTGGTATCAAGCCAGGCGTGAAGGTTAGCTTGAGCAAGAAGGTTGATTTCATCGCTTCTATGGGCTTCTTGGGCTATCGTGACAATGACGAAGTAAAAAAATCTGGCATTAACGCCATTGACAAAATCCTTGAATACGCAATCCCATCCGTTTATGGCGAAAAGGGCTTTGGCTTTGACTTCAAGACCAGCAACCTCAAATTTGGCATGATTTACAACTTCTAATACAACACGCACACACAAATGAAAGGCGGGCTTTTCCAATGCGGAGAAGCCCGCCTTTTTCATGTACTGACACAGAAACTATATATTATAGGAGTGCAATCACCCCAAAAACCACCTCTTTCCTCCTCAGAAAAGCCATACAAGCCGAATATTTTTAGCAAAAAGAATGCCTTATCTCCTCTTTTTTTATAACTTTGCGTGCTGTATTGTCAAGTAGCCAGTTGGTGTCTATCGGCCATACGCAATCATCCTGCAGAAAACAAACAAATAAAAATAATATACTAAAAACAAATGGCAGCATTACAAACACTTAGAAACAAACCGGCGTTGCTGATGTCAGTCATCGGTGGTGCCCTTTTGCTTTTCATTGTTACGCTCACCGACCTTAACTCTTGCTCACGCCCTAACGTGGAAGCAGAAGTGAACGGCCAAGAGCTGACGTATGAAAACTATGAAGCACAAGTGCGCGATGAAGAAAACGTGCAGTCTTTGCTCTTGGACAACTTGAGCGACGACGCCAAAGAACAAATCCGCCAGCAGGTGTGGAACAAGTTCCTCCAAAACCAGATTTTGGCTAAGGAAGCCGACAAGCTCGGCCTCATCGTCACCAAGGAAGACATCCAAAACGCCTTGGCAAGCATTACTCCGCAAGAGTTGCAGCAACTCGCACAGATGATGCAATACGGACAGGCCAACTTCAACCAGGTCAGCTACGCACAGCGCATCATGCTCCTCATGGCACGCTATATGGGACAGCCTTCCATCGAAGCCTACAAGCAATTCATGAAGCAGGCCGACCAGCAGATGGCACAACTCCAGAAGCAAGACCCGCAATCGGCCGAAATGTTGGCCAACATCAAGCAGGCTTGCCTCTACTGCGAAAGCCAGATTCCAACGGAATTGCTCGCACAGAAATATATGGGACTCATCGCTCAGGGCGCCATCTCCAACCCGATTTCTGCAAAGATGGACTTCGAGGAAAACAACACCAACTGCAACCTCGAAATTGCCAGCATGCCTTACTCTGCCATTGCAGACAACGAAGTCAAGATTTCTGACGACGACCTGAAGGCTAAGTATGAAGCTTGCAAAGAACTCTATCGTCTCCACGGCGAAACACGCGACCTGAAACTGATCAACGTAACGGTTGTTGCCAGCCCGAAAGACCAGGCCAATATCGTAGCTCAGGTGGAAAGCCTCGAAGACACGCTCCGCAAGGTGTCAACTGGCGAAGCTGTTGAAGGCATCATGCGCGGCGCAAAGAGCGACGTTCCATACAACAACGCTTTCTTGCCGAAAGACGTTTACACACAGAGCAACATGAACGACGTGGTTGAAGCCATCGACTCTCTCTCTGTCGGCGCAACGTCAAAGACGAAGATTGAACCTAAGGACCGCAATGGCGTTCAGTATGTTTCAACCTTCAAGCTCGTCGGCGTGAAAACCACTCCCGACTCTATGCAGATTTGCCAGCTCGCCGTTGGCGACAAGAAAATCGCTGATCAGCTCGTTGCTGCTGCCAAGGGTGGCAAGTCACTCAGCGAATTGGCCAAGGATGCCACGTTTAAAGCCGCTGTTGAGAAATACGGTCTGAAGGGCGACACCACCTGGAACGCCACCAAGTATTACGTAGAAGCTTCTGCCAAGGGCGACACCACTAAGAGCGCCTACACCGACATCTGCCAGATGTCTGCCGGCACCATCGCCTACTACACGGTCAGCGACCAGCAAGGACAGCCTGTTTACGTAGTGACCTCCGTGCTCAGCACAAAGGCTCCTTCTGCCAAGTACAACATCGCCGTTGTGAAATATCCAATCAAGTTCTCTACCGAGACTTACAATGAGAAGCGTCGCGCCCTCAACGAGTTCTTGGCTAAGAACACAACGATTGAATCTCTCGAAAAGAACGCCGCCAAGGCTGGCTACACCATGATTGACCGCGCAAGCGTCAGCACCACCGAAGCCATGAACATCCGTTACAGCATTGGCGGTGAAGGTGCCAAGCAGGCATTCATGTGGGCATTCGACGAAGCCAAGGCTGGTGAAGTTTCTCGCGACTTCGAATGCGGCAAAAACAGCGATCAATTGCTCGTCATTGCCGTTTCAGCCATCAACGACGGCGACTATCTCGCTTGGGACAACGCCAACGTGAAAGCCCAACTCCGCCAGCTCGTGATGCAGGACAAGAAGGCCGAAATCATCATGGCCAAGCTGAAGAACGTCAAGTCCATCGCCGCTGCAAAAGCAGTCAAGGGCGTTGACATCAACACGCAGCCTTCTATCGCATTGGCTCAGATGAGCAGCTTCGAACCTGCTTTGGCAGGTGCCATCGAACGCACTGCCAAAGGCAAGTTCACCGGTGCCGTGAAGGGCTCATTGGGCGTCTTCCTTGCTCAGGTTAACGACAAGACTGTCAACGGCACATTCAACGCCGCTTCTGCCATGATGGCTTCTTCACGCGCCACTCTCAGCCGCATCTTCGGTCAGCAGGGCAACATCTTCGATGCCATGATCAACAAGACCAAGATTGTCGATAAGCGCTACAAGTTCTAAAGACAGCCAAGAATATTTTTACATACACTCTTAATAGAAAGTCCGCCACAAACAACGTGGCGGACTTTTTTTGTTCTGTATGATTCCTTTCGGAGATTCGTAATTCCCCCCAACACAGATTTAGTAATGGCGAAAGAATAAGTTAACCATTTACCACTACTTAGCACTGCCTAAACACCAATCTCCCAACGCCGACAACTTGCAGAAGCGATTTTTTCAGCATTACGCCCCTTCCATGTGACACAAAAAATGTTTTTTACTTTGCACTTCGCCCACCATGTACTAACTTTGCAGCGCATTTGTTCATTACGCCATTGAAATAAAATGTAAATGCGGAGAACAAACCATCTGAAATTCATGAATCTAACGATAGACATAGGAAATACCCGCACCAAGATTGCCCTATTTGATGGGGAGACTTTCGTGCGAGAGGAGAAATTCGAGAATACAGACGCCGAACATCTGCTCAACGTGGTGAAGGAGAAGGAAGCCGAAGGATTGGCATTCTGCTCCGTTGCCGCAGAAAATCCCCTGCTCGTGGAAGCGCTCAAGCAACTCCCCTACCCCGTACTCGAAGTGAAGGGAACCACCCCCGCGCCAGTCACCGTGGCCTACCACACGCCGGAGACGCTCGGAGCCGACCGACTGGCAGCCGTTGTCGGCGCTGTAACGCTGAAACCTCAAACAGACCTGCTGGTTGTTGATGCCGGCACGTGCATCACCTATGATTTTGTTGATGCCGCAGGAAACTATCTTGGAGGAAACATTTCGCCAGGCGTTGAAATGCGACTGGAAGCGCTGCACAACTGCACCGCCCGTCTGCCACGGATTGAAGCCGACGGAGACACCCCCGACATCGGCCACGACACCGAAACTGCTATCAGAGCAGGTGTGGTGCGCGGCATCGGATATGAACTGCAAGGCTGCATCCGCCATTGGCAAAAAAGACACCCCGACTTACGCATTTTCCTCACAGGAGGCGACCGCTTCACTTTCAGCGATGCACTGCGAAAAAACATCCTGACCGACAGCCATCTTGTGGCACGCGGATTAAACAAGCTCTTGCTAAATTATATACGCTGACACCAGCCCCGAAGTTAGAACTTTACATCCACACCAACAGTGGCATTCAAAAACAAAACAGGAAATCAGACTTTCCTTTTCAAACTCTTTTCTGAATCCCCACCCATTAATAGATACATACGACATGAACATCCTGAAAAAAGGAACAGATAAGAAGACAGGCAGCTTTCGCCGCAACTGGCAGAGTGTTGCCATCGCTGCAGCCATTTTGGTAGGCGCTCCGTCGGCCGTTGTGGCGCAAACCAACGGCAGTAACTCTCCCTATTCGCGCTACGGCTTCGGCATCCTGAGCGACCGCGCCCAAGGATTCAACAAGGGTATGGCTGGACTCTCAACAGCCATGCGCAACGGCAAAGAGCTCAACGTGAAAAACCCAGCGTCGTATTCCGCCATCGACTCCATGAGTTTCATTTTCGACATCGGCTTCTCGATGCAAAATGCCAACCTCGAGCAAAACGGAACGAAAATCAACGCCCACAACTCCTCATACGACTATCTGGCAATGGGTTTCCGCGCTTCGCGCAACCTCGGTGTGTCGCTTGGTCTGATGCCCTTCAGCACCATCGGCTACAACCTGAGCGATAGTAAACCCATGACGGAAAACCCCGACATCACACGCACCAACACGTTCAGTGGCGACGGCGGTCTGCATGAGGTTTACCTCGGCGTGGGCTGGCGTCCGTTCAAGCCTATCTCCTTCGGTGTCAACGGCGGTTACGTCTGGGGCGATGTCACCAACACGGTGCTGGCCTCTTTCAGCGAAAGCAGCATCGCTTCACGCCGCCGCCAATACACGGCCGACTTGCGCACCTACAAACTGGAAGCTGGTCTGCAACTGATGCACGACATCAACAAAAACAATAGCCTCGTGTTTGGTCTGACCTACGGATTGGGACACAACATCAATTCCAACGCCGTTTACTACGACCAGAAGATTGAAAACAAAGCAACGCTCGGCGACACCATCGTGGCCCGCAACGCCTTCGCCCTGCCACACAGTTTCGGCGCTGGTCTCACATGGGCCTACAAGAAGAGCCTGCGCGTGGGTGTCGACTACAACTGGCAGCAATGGAGCAAGGTGAAAAGCCCATCGCTAATCCAGACGGCCACCACCGCTATGGACTATACGCCGGCCAAGGGCAACTTCACCGACATGCACAAGGTGACGGTCGGCGCGGAATACATCGGTGACCCCGAAGGACTTCACTGGCGCGACCGCGTTCGCTATCGCCTCGGCTTCTCCTACACCACGCCATACATCATGGCCAACGGCCAAAAAGGCCCTAAGGACTATCTCGTCAGCGCCGGTGTCGGCCTCCCCATCATCAACAACAGAAACAACCGCTCCATTCTCAACCTCGCCGTGCAATACGAGCGCGTGAAACCGCAATTCTCTGGCATGGTAACAGAAAACTATCTGCGCTTCAGCATCGGCCTGACCTTCAACGAACGCTGGTTCATGAAGTGGAAAGTTGAATAAAAAGCGGAACTAATCAAGTGGTCAAGAATATAAAAATACAGACTACCTAAATTCTGATTTTTAAGATTAGACCCACCCTAAAGAGAACACACCTTAACATGATACGACACCTGCTTCAATTGGCCTTCCCGCTGGCCATCCTTTCAATCTCTGTCTCTGCCCTGGGCAGCTGCGGAAACGATGCCCCGCCAACCGGCTCGGCCATCCACAACCGCGACTCTATGGCCGTGATGGAGACCTATGGCGTATCGAAGGTCATCTCCGATTCTGGCGTGATGCGCTACAAAGTGATTGCAGAAGAATGGCGCGTTTTCGACAAAACGAAACCCGCCCGCCAGGAATTTCAAAAGGGCTTATTCTTGGAACGCTACGACAACAACTTCCATGTGGACCTATACATGACAGCCGACACGGCTTTCTGCTACGACCAGAACCTCTGGGAGCTGCGCGGACGGGTCTTTATCAAAAACATGGAGAAAGGCATCACGGTTAGCACCCAGAAACTCTACTGGGACATGGGGCGGCACGAAATCTTTTCCGACGTCTTCACCCATCTCATAACCCCCGACCGCGACATCAAGGGCAACTGGTTCCGCTCGAACGAAAGCATGACGGAGTTCCACATCAAGCAAACCAGCGGATACATGCCGATGCCAGAAGACAATGGCGGAAATGCCAGCGAAGAGGTGACAACGGAGGAGGTTGAAGAAGACACCACCACCGTTGTGCGTCCGCGAGAAATACCAATCAAGAAAAAAGAAAACCCACAACCCGTCACGCCATAAAATAATGGTGGAAGACTGGAAACAGGAGGCAAGACAACACGACAAGTTGTTTTGCCTCCTGTCTTTTTTTTGTTTTCCCAAACTGTTATTTCACACCAAAGTTTCAAACTGATATTTCCTGATAACTTTTTGTAAAGGCAACTTGGCAATCCAAGCCGTTTATTCAGCAAGCGCACGTTATCTAATATCAAAAAGACAGAAATTAAACATTTCCCTATCCTTTTATTTGCCATTACCGAAATAATATATACATTTGCAATTCAAGGCCTCCATTTTAAGGCATACCGTAAGTAATGGCCAAAAAGAATTAAAGTTCCATCAACGGGCGTTCCTTCAGCCACGGCGTGATAAATTGCATCCGACAGAACCACGCCAAAGGCCACAGAGATTTTTAATCTACTTCCCCCCCGAACGCCCCCAAAAAGAAAGGACCCTGACAAAATCATGAAACATACGTTGAGAAGCGCCTTCAGCACTGAAGGCAGAAGAATGGCCGGTGCGCGCGCCCTCTGGGTGGCCAACGGCATGAAGCGCGAGATGTTTGGCAAGCCCATCATTGCCATTGCCAACTCGTTCACCCAATTTGTTCCTGGACACACGCATCTGCACGAAGTGGGCCAACTGGTGAAACACGAAATTGAAAAACTCGGCTGCTACGCCGCCGAGTTTAACACCATTGCCATCGACGACGGCATCGCCATGGGACACGACGGAATGCTCTATTCCCTCCCCTCGCGCGACCTCATTGCAGATTCAGTTGAATACATGGTCAACGCGCACAAGGCCGATGCCTTGGTCTGCATTTCCAACTGCGATAAAATCACCCCGGGCATGCTGATGGCCGCCATGCGACTGAACATCCCGACGGTCTTCGTCAGCGGCGGCCCCATGGAAGCTGGGAAATGGAAGGGAGAAAACGTTGACCTCATCACCGCCATGGTGAAAGGCGCCGACACCTCTGTCAGCGATGAAGAACTGGCTGAGATTGAAAACCGCGCCTGTCCTGGCTGCGGCTCATGCTCTGGCATGTTCACGGCAAATTCCATGAACTGCCTCACCGAAGCGCTCGGACTCTCACTGCCTGGCAACGGCACAATCCTTGCCACGCACGCCAACCGCCGGCGCCTCTTTGAAGACGCTGCCAAACTGATTGTCGGAAACGCTTATAAATATTATGAAGACGGCGACGAAAGTGTGTTGCCCCGTAGCATCGCCACGCGCCAGGCTTTCCTCAACGCCATGACGCTCGACATCGCGATGGGCGGTTCCACCAATACGGTGCTCCACCTTCTGGCCGTGGCCAACGAAGCCGACGTTGACTTCAAAATGGCCGACATCGACGCGCTGAGCCGCAAGGTGCCCTGTCTGTGCAAGCTCTCGCCAAACACGCAGCGCTTCTCCATCCAAGAATGCAACCGCGCCGGTGGCGTTATGGGCATTTTGGGAGAACTGGCCAAGGGGGACCTGCTGGACCTCTCTGCCATCCGCGTCAACGGACAGACACTGGGAGAGGATGTCAAGAAATATGACATCACGGGCAACGAAATTGACCCCGAAGCCGACCGCATTTACCACAGTGCTCCGGCGGGACGCTTCTGCACACAAATGGGCGCACAAGACACAAAATGGGAAATGCTCGACACCGACCGCGCTGAGGGCTGCATTCACGACCTTGCCCATGCCTACTCGAAAGACGGCGGACTGGCTGTGCTCTTTGGCAACATCGCGCAAGACGGCTGTGTTGTGAAAACGGCAGGCGTTGATGCTTCGCTCAACCATTTTGAAGGCCCAGCCAAAGTGTTCGACTCTCAGGAGGCTGCCTGTGAAGGCATCTTGGGCGGAAAGGTCGTTGCTGGCGACGTGGTGGTCATCACCCATGAAGGACCAAAGGGTGGCCCAGGCATGCAAGAAATGCTCTACCCCACTTCCTACATCAAAAGCCGGCACCTGGGAAAAGCCTGCGCACTGATCACGGACGGACGCTTCTCTGGCGGTACGTCGGGACTGAGCATCGGCCACATTTCGCCAGAGGCTGCTGCCGGTGGCAACATCGGGAAAATCGTTGACGGCGACATCATCGAAATCGACATACCGTCGCGCACCATCAATGTGCGGCTAACCGACGAACAACTCTCAGCACGCCCGATGAGACCGCTGCTGAGAAAGCGCGAAGTGCCTAAATCGCTGCGGGCCTACGCCTCGATGGTTTCGAGCGCCGACAAAGGCGGCATACGAATCATCTGATTTTTTTGCCCCGCAGAGGCAGAAAGAATCCACTCCTGCCCACCAGACAGAAACACGGATTCTAAAAAAACACCTCATTCAAAAAGAATATAATTCATGCCTACACCAATAAATAGTCCACAATCAGAAACTCCCATAACGGGAGCAGAAATATTGATGCGCTCGCTCGTTGACGAAGGGGTGAAAACGCTTTTCGGCTATCCCGGAGGCGCCATCATGCCTGTGTATGATGCACTCTATGACTACCGCGACCGCCTCAACCACATTCTCGTGCGTCACGAACAGGCCGCAACCCACGCCGCTGAAGGCTTCGCGCGTGTCAGCGGTGAAGTTGGCGTATGCCTGGTCACGAGCGGTCCGGGAGCCACCAACACGGTCACCGGCGTGGCCGACGCCATGATGGACAGCACGCCGATTGTTGTCATCACAGGTCAGGTTGCCGCACAAATGCTCGGCTCTGACGCCTTCCAGGAATGCGATGTGGTCGACGTGATGCAACCCATCTGCAAATGGACCTACCAGATACGCTCCGCCAAAGACGTAGCCTGGGCCGTGAGCCGCGCATTCTACATCGCACGCAGCGGCCGTCCGGGCCCCGTGGTGCTCGATTTCACGAAAAGCGCACAAACGGAAAAGGCAACATACATGCCCGCGAAAGTTGACTACATACGCAGCTATGTGCCTGTGCCTGCCACCAGCCGCGCCAGCATTGAAGAAGCCGCCAAACTGATCAACGAGGCCGAGCGCCCACTGGTGCTTGTCGGACAGGGCGTTGAACTGGGCGACGCACGCGAAGAACTGCGGACCTTTATCGAAAAAGCAGGAGCACCTGCCGGATGCACGCTCCTCGGTCTTTCGGCTCTGCCATCCTGCCATCCGCTCAACGTGGGCATGCTCGGCATGCACGGCAGTTTGGGAGCGAACAAAAACACGCAGAAATGTGATTTGCTCATCGCTGTCGGCATGCGTTTCGACGACCGCATCACTGGCAAACTCTCCACTTATGCCCAGCAAGCCAAGAAAATTCATTTCGACATCGACCCCTCTGAAATCAACAAAAACGTGCAGGTCGACGTGGCGGTGCTTGGCAACTGCAAAGAGACACTGCGCGAAGTGACGGCCCTGCTGGAGAAGCGGGAACACAAAGATTGGCGCGAGAGCTTCCGTCCTTACGACAAAGAAGAGGAGCGCCTTGTCATTCAGCCGCAAACCCATCCGGAAGACGGTCCGCTGCGCATGGCGGAAGTGATTCGCAACGTCACGGAAATCACGCAAAACAAGGCCATCATGGTGACCGACGTCGGTCAGAACCAGATGTTTTCAGCACGCTATTTCAAGTTCTCTCAAGGCCGCAGTGTTGTCACCTCTGGCGGAATGGGAACGATGGGGTTTGGACTTCCCGCCGCCATCGGAGCCACCTTCGGCGCCCCAGACCGCACCGTTTGTCTTTTCATTGGAGACGGCGGTTTACAAATGACCATCGAAGAGTTTGGCACCATCATGGAGCAGCGCACTCCCGTGAAAATCATTCTGCTCAATAACAATTATCTGGGCAACGTTCGCCAATGGCAAGCCCTGTTCTTCCGCCATCGCTATTCGTTCACCCCCATGATGAACCCCAACTACGAGAAGATTGCGGAAGCATACGACATCCCCGTACGCACCGTCACTGAACGCGCCGACCTCGAATCGGCCATCATCGAGATGCTGGCCACCCCTGGCCCCTTCCTCTTGCAGGTTGCGGTCATGGAGGAAGACAACGTTTTGCCGATGTGCTGCCCCGGACACGATGTCGACGACATGCTTCTCACGGTTTAGTAATGGTAGGTAGATGGTCAGAATATAAGATTTTTTTTGACCACCATCACTTAAACAAGTAACTTGAGCAATTTTGAGGGAGTCTGAAACCGATTCCCTCTTGCAAGAAACAATCCGAACACCATCTCATGAGTCAAGATAACAACACATCCCCCAACATATCCACAGAGGAAAATGACGCAGAAAAAGGCAAGACGCTCTACACGCTCATCATCTTCTCTGAAAACCTGGCGGGCGTGCTCAACCAAGTGACCAACGCCTTCACGCGCAGACAACTGAACATTGAAAGCCTCAACGTGTCGCCATCGGGCATTGAGCACATCCACCGCTACACCATCACCTGCTATTCTGACGAAGCCACAATCCGAACGCTCACCAAGCAGATTGAAAAGAAAATCGACGTGATAAAGGCGGAATACCACACCAACGACGATGTCTACATCATGGAGCAGGCGCTCTACAAGATTGCCACGGCAAAACTCTTGGAAAACAAAGAGATTTCCAAAGCCATCCGCCTCCACGACAGCAAAATCGTTGAAGTGAACGCCACCTATTCCATCGTCTCGAAGGAGGGGCTTCCGCAAGGCATCCGCACGCTCTACGAAAAACTGAAGGCGTTCAACTGCCTCTTGCAGTTTGTCAGTTCGGGCGTCATTGCCGTCACCAAGAGCCACCGCGAAGAGTTTTCTGAATATCTGGAACTCCGCGACGAGCAATATCGCCGGCTGCGCAGCAACCTGGTGTAGACCAGGTGTCCCGTGGCAACCACTGGTTTTCATCGAACATCTCATAAGGGGATTGTCTTACTGCACTCCCTAAGTAATGGTGAAAGAAATTTTTTCACCATCCCCTAAAATCATAAACCTAAACATGCACAACACGATACCCGCCGAAAACACCTATCTGAAAGGCGACCCGCGAGGAGGGATTTTCCCTTTTGTGGTTGAACCGTTTTCTGAAGACTACACAGGACGCCTCTCCTGGCATTTCCTCGGCAACCATCTTCTCCGCTGCGCCAGTCTCCACGCTGGCCAACACGGCTTCGGCTACGACGACATGCAGAAGTCACACCACGCCTGGGTGCTCTCGCGCCTGGTGATTGAAATGGAAGAAATGCCGACAACGGGCGAGCACTATGTGATTGAAACGTGGGTGAACCGCATTTACAGACAGTTCACCGACCGCCTCTTCGCCATCACCAATCCCCAGACGGGAAAGGTCTACGGCTATGCCTTCAGCACCTGGGCACTGATTGACACCACGTCAAGACAGCCTATGGATTTGGCCGAACTGCCCAACGGCGGTTTCTCCAGCGCACTGATTGATAAGGAGATTCCCATCGCCGGACCGGGACGCATCCGCCTGAAGAACACGGAAAACGCCGTGCAAACCCGCCAGGCTTACTACACGGACCTCGACATCAACGGACACGTCAATTCAATCCGCTACATCGAAATGATGCTCGACCTCTTCCCTGCCAAGCAGTTTGAAGCGTCGCCCGTCAAGCGCCTTGAAGTGGCCTACAGCGCAGAAGCCTATGCCGACGACTTCTTGCAGTTCTATCAGGAACCATCGGCCAAAAGCGACGCCACCCTGGTGGAAATACGCAAAGAAGAGGGGCGCATCCCCGTGGTGAAGGCGTCCGTCACCTTCTAATTGACAACTGGTTAATAATTTACAAACAGAGGCTGCAATCCTCGCAATAAAAAAACCAACTATTTTTCAACGCCATTGCCCCGTTGAATCCCCCGTTCGGGAACTGGGTTCAATAGCATCAATGGTATATCATGAATCTTTTAAAACAAGAATCAAATGGCTAAAATGAATTTTGGAGGTGTCATCGAAGAAGTGATGACACGTGAAGAGTTCCCACTGGAAAAGGCACGTGAGGTGCTGAAAAACGAAACGATTGCCGTTTTGGGTTATGGTGTACAGGGTCCTGGACAGGCTTGCAACCTCCGCGACAACGGTTTCAACGTCATCGTTGGCCAGCGTCAGGGCAAGACCTTCGACAAGGCCGTGGCCGACGGCTGGGTTCCAGGCGAAACACTCTTCTCCTTGGAAGAAGCCGCCCAAAAGGGCACCATCATTTGCATGCTGCTTTCCGACGCAGCCCAAATGCAACTGTGGCCCACTCTCAAACCATATCTGACCGCTGGCAAGACGCTCTATTTCTCCCACGGTTTCGCCATCAACTGGAGCGACCGCACGGGCGTTGTTCCTCCAGCCGACGTTGACGTCATCATGGTGGCACCGAAGGGTTCTGGCACATCATTGCGCACCATGTTCTTGGAAGGCCGCGGTTTGAACTCTTCATACGCTGTCTATCAAGACCACTCTGGCCACGCCTTGGAAAAAGTATTGGCCTTCGGCATCGGCATCGGTTCGGGTTATCTTTTCGAAACCACCTTCAAGCGTGAAGCCACAAGCGACCTGACTGGCGAACGCGGTTCGCTGATGGGAGCTGTTCAGGGTTTGTTTCTCGCGCAATACGAAACGCTCCGCGAACACGGCCACACGCCTTCTGAAGCTTTCAACGAAACTGTTGAAGAATTCACCGAGTCATTGATTCCGATGATTGGCAAAAACGGTATGGACTGGATGTACGCCAACTGCTCTACCACCGCACAGCGCGGTGCGCTCGACTGGATGGGCCCGTTCCACGATGCCATCAAACCTGTCATGGAAAAGCTCTATCAGAGTGTCGTTACCGGCAATGAAGCCCAAATCTCCATCGATAGCAACTCAAAGCCCGACTATCGCGAGAAGCTCCAGAAAGAACTGAAGGCGCTCCACGAAAGCGAAATGTGGCGCACTGGCGAAACGGTTCGCAAATTGCGTCCTGAAAACAACTAAGTAATGGTGAAACGATTAGCTGATCTATCTTGAGACGCTTTAGTAATGTTGAAAGAATAAGTTCCACCATTTTGTACCTGCATTTTTGAGCTATTTTTGAGCTTATTCGAAGGAGCAATGCGAGCATTGTGACTGAGAATAAGTTCGAAAAGAGCCGAAAAGGCAGGTGGGTAAATAGAATATTACTTGCCCACGGCAAAATTGCGGAAGTTATTTTTTCAACATTACTTAACTCACCATCACTAAGCCTCATGGCTATATAAACACGAAAAGGCTGCCTATCCACGCGTGGACAGGCAGTCTTTTTTTATTCTATCATCCCAAGAACACAGCAGACTCGGAGGCATGCCCCATCGGCGATGCTTTATGGAAATGGAATTGACCTATAATATTGGTAGGGCTGAAAAACAAATTCGATAGACGGACAATACAAATTCCGTACTTGTCAGCGAACACCGTCCCAGACACGACCGAATCTGCTCCCAGACGCGACCGAACCTGCACCCAGACGCGACCGAATCTGCTCCCAGACACGCTTGCGTCTGCTCCCGCGTTCGCTGAATGGCATAGGTCTTGAACTGACACCTCTACTGTCTTTCTGTCAAACCATTCTTTCAAGCCTAAATTTCAAGCGCGTCTCCCAACAGCGCCTTACCCGAAAGTCTTGCTGACGTAAGGACAGAAAAAAACCTGCGAACATACGTCCACAGGTTTCAATTCTCTCATTGTTCGCGCTATGCGTAAACAATTAGGCTGTTAGCCTTTTGCTAATTACTGAGCAGCAGCTTCAGTTTCAGCAGCAGGAGCTTCTACAGTGTTGCTGTCAGCAGCAGCAGTATTAGTAGAGTCAGAGTCAGAAGCAACTTCTTCAACTGCAGGAGCAGACAAAGAGTCAGAGTCATTCTGACCACCCTTATTTTCAGAACCACCGCAAGAAGCGAAAGAAACAGCAGCCATAGCTACGAACATGAAAACTAACTTTTTCATTTTGTTTTGTAAGTTTTTTTTAGTTAAACAATCAATTGCTTTTTAAAAACGGTGCAAAGGTACGGAGGTTTTGAATATCATGCAAGTGTTTCCCGAAATATTTTTCGTTTTAGGGCGTTTTTTAACATTAGGAGAACATAAATCCCTGGTTTTCAATGTGCATTTAAAAATATCCGCATGTCATTTTACTACGTGAGGATATTATTGTAACTTTGCTTTCCCTTTCAAATTGCACAAAACGAGGGGAAATGCCCCTTTTTTAAAAGGCATTTTTCTCCCGCTGCGGAGCTGGATGCCTGATTTTCTTCCTTTTTCTGCCGCCATGCAGGGAATGGAGGGGTGCATGAACACAAAATTTTGAACATCTACTTATATATATATGACTGAAGAGAGCCTCGAAACAAATCTGTGTGCAGCGTATGCCACGTTAGGATGTAAACTCAATTTTGCCGAAACGTCTTCCCTGCGCGACACTTTGGCCCGACAGGGCGTGCGTGCCGCTGAAAAGGGGGAGCATGCCGATATATGTATCATCAACACCTGCTCTGTCACCGACGTGGCCGACCATAAGTGTCGACAGACCATCCACCGCCTCACGCGTGAACATCCGGGAGCCTTTGTGGTGGTGATGGGATGCTATGCGCAACTGAAACCAGAGGAGATTGCTGGATTCGATGGTGTTGACTTGGTCGTTGGCATGGAATACAAGGGGGAAGTGGTGCGCTACATCCGCGAACGCATGGCGCAGAAGAAGGCGCTCTCTGAAGGCGATGCCTGCCACGAGGCCATCACTGTGCCAACGCGCGAAATCGCCACCTTCGTCCCGTCGTGCTCGCGCGGAAACCGCACGCGCTATTTTCTGAAGGTGCAAGACGGCTGCAATTATTATTGCACCTACTGCACCATCCCCATCGCACGCGGACGATCCCGCAACGGATCCATCGCTTCGCTGGTGGCGCAAGCTGAGGCCGTGGCGAAAGAAGGGGGCAAGGAAATCGTGATCACGGGGGTGAACATCGGCGACTTCGGACGCACGACGAAGGAGACGTTTTTCGACCTCGTCAAAGCGCTCGACCATGTTGAAGGCATTGAGCGCTACCGCATTTCGAGCATCGAACCGAATTTGCTGACGGACGAAATCATTGAATATTGTGCGCAGTCGCGGGCTTTCATGCCACACTTCCACATTCCTCTCCAAAGCGGTTCCGACGACGTGTTGCGCCTCATGCACCGACGCTACGACACGGCGCTCTTCGCACACAAGATCAGCAAGGTGAAGGAAATGATGCCGGATGCTTTCATCGGTGTGGATGTCATCGTTGGCACACGCGGCGAGACGGACGAATATTTTGAAGATGCCTACCGGTTTATCAAGGGATTGGACATTTCGCAGCTCCACGTATTCAGCTATTCTGAACGCCCGGGCACAAAGGCGCTGGACATTCCCTACGTGGTGGACGCACAAACGAAACACGAGCGCAGCCAACGTCTCCTGGCACTATCGGAAGAGAAACGCCGCGCCTTCTATGCGAAATATGTGGGGACGGAGCGCCCAGTGCTTTGGGAACATGCGAAACACGGAGACAGGCTAAACGGATTCACGGACAACTATATCCGCGTGTCTATGCCCGCCGACCAAGTGACAGACAACACCATCTCCACCATACGCCTGGGATATTTCTCTGAAGACGGGGAATGTCTGCTTGGGGAAAGGCTGAAGTAAACTGATTTTCCCAGAGGCGGCAACAGTGACAGACAAGTGGAGCCGGCCTCTTTATTATTGAACAACAAAAAAATCATGAGCAACCAGAAAAGAGTAGCCGTTGTCATTCTCAATTGGAACGGCAGCAACATGATGCGGCAATTTCTGCCCTCTGTCGTCAAAGGCACGGGCGAAGACGGCGAAGTCATCGTGGCAGACAATGGGTCGTCCGATGATTCCTGCGACATGCTCTCACGCGAATTTCCAGACATAAAACAGATACGCCTTCCGAAAAACTACGGTTTTGCCGAAGGCTACAACCAAGCGCTCAAGCAAACTGACGCTGAGTTTTTCCTCTTGCTGAACTCCGACGTGGAAGTGTCGGAGGGATGGCTCAAACCGCTGCTGGAATACATGGACAGCCATCAGGACGTGGCGGCCTGCCAACCGAAGATTCTTTCGTTTAAGGAGCGCAACAGGTTTGAATATGCGGGCGCGGCGGGAGGTTTCCTTGACATCTATGGTTATCCGTACTGCCGCGGACGCGTCTTTGCCGACGTTGAAAACGATGAAGGGCAATATGATGACATCGCCGACGTGCTGTGGGCCACAGGGGCGGCTCTGATGATTCGCGCTGAAGACTGGCGTGCAACGGGCGGACTCGACGGCCGCTTCTTTGCCCATCAGGAAGAAATTGACCTCTGCTGGCGCCTGCGCCGACGCGGCCGACGCATTGTGTGCATCCCGCAAAGCAAGGTGTGGCACGTTGGGGGCGCCTCTCTGGAACAAGGTAATCCGCGGAAAACGTTTCTCAATTTCCGCAACAATCTGGCCATGCTCTACAAGAATCTGCCAGAGAAACAACTTTGCCGCGTGATGCGCTGGCGTTTCTGGCTGGATTATCTGGCGGCCTTGCAGTTTGTCTTGAAGGGGGACGTGGCCAACGCCAAAGCGATACGCCAAGGGCGCAAGGCGTTCAAACAATGGAAGGGCGAACTGAAGGCCGACCGCCAACGACTGATGCAGGAAGCAACGACCAACGATGTTCCTGAAATTGCGCCCTACTCTCTCTTGTGGCAATATTATGCAAAGGGAAAGAAAATATTCTCCAAACTGCCTACGCTTCTTTGAGGCATTCACCCATTTTCAAACTGACAATATGGCCTCGTTATATCTCATTCCCGTCACCTTGGGACAGACCGCCATCGACCGCGTTCTCCCAGCCTACAACACTGACGTCATCCATTCCATCCGCCACTTCATCGTGGAGGAAATCCGAACTGCCCGCCGTTTTCTGAAACAGGTGGACCGCGACATTGACATTGATTCGCTCACATTCTATCCCATGGGCAAACACGCCGACCCCGCCCTTTTCTCGCGCTATCTCGAGCCGCTCAGAAAAGGCGAATCTGTGGGGGTCATCAGTGAAGCGGGGTGTCCGGCGGTTGCCGATCCCGGAGCCGACGTAGTGGCCATCGCGCAACGCGAGGGGCTCAGCGTGGTTCCGCTCGTTGGTCCTTCTTCCATCCTGCTGTCGGTCATGGCCTCGGGATTCAACGGACAGAGCTTTGCTTTCCACGGCTATCTGCCCATCGACAGCAGTGCCCGCAGCAAGCGTCTCAAACAACTGGAAGCGCGTGCCATCAATGAAAACCAAACGCAATTGTTTATCGAGACGCCTTATCGCAACGCCAAACTCTTTGCCGACATTTGCAGTGCCTGCAACCCGAAAACGCGCCTCTGCGTGGCGGCTGGATTGACCACGGAACAGGAGTTTATCCGCACACGACGCATCAGCGAATGGAAACAGACGGGACTGCCCGACCTTGGAAAGATTCCAGCAATTTTCTTGATAAGCAAATAAAATGAACGTTTGACAGATGCTCATCCGAAATGCATCTACATACTTATTATACCACAGGCCAGTTATTTACAGACTGGCCTGTATTTTAGTAATGGTGAAAGAATAAGTTGAGCAATTTTGACCTGTATTTTTGTTGGTTTTGGAATTTGGAAGAGGGAGCATAGCGGGCTATGTGACCGATGACAAATTTCAAAAGCGGCAAAAATACAGGGCATAAGAAACAATTCCTTATTCCTCAAAATTGCTCAAGTTATTTTTTACCATTACTTAGGCCCACGGTTTCATCTTTATCTGAAAAACAAGCAGGCCGAACCGTAATTCCACCCCAACCAACTATCTCTATGGCTTTAATGATGTTTGCCACCTTAGTGGCCTATTTTCTTCTGCTCCTGCTCATCAGCCGACACACCAGCCGCAAGCACAACGACAACGATGCTTTCTTCCGTGCCTCTCGCCGCTCTCCGTGGTGGATGGTCGGCTTCGGCATGATTGGCGCCAGCATCTCTGGCGTATCGTTTATCTCCGTCCCTGGATGGGTGGCGAGCACGGGCATGACCTACCTGCAAATGTGTGCAGGCTTTTTCTTTGGCTACCTCGTTGTAGCCTTCGTGCTGCTCCCACTCTATTACCGGCTGAAACTCACCAGCATTTATTCTTATCTGGAAAGCCGCTTCGGACCGCACACTCACCGCACTGGCGCTTTCTTCTTCATTCTCAGCAAACTCACTGGAGCGGCAGCCCGTCTCTTTTTGGTGTGCCTCGTTCTGCAACAGTTCATCATCCCCACGCACAGCGACTCTCTGCCCGTTTTCATCCTGCTGGCGGCTGCCGTGCTGACACTCATCTGGCTCTACACACGCCACAGCGGTCTCTTCTCCATCGTGCGCACCGATGCCCTGCAAACGCTCTGCCTCCTGTTGGCCCTCGTTGGTATGCTCTTCATGGCGGCAAACACGCTCCATCTCGATTTCTCTGAAACGGTTGACACCATCCGCCAAAGCGACTATTCACAGATTTTCTGCTGGGATGCTACCAGCAAGCAGAATTTCTGGCGGCAATTTCTCAGCGGTATTTTCATCGTGATTGTCATGACGGGGCTTGACCAAGACATGATGCAGAAAAACCTCACGTGCAGAAACCTACGCGAGGCCCAGAAAAATATGTGTGCCTATGGTGCCTGCTTCCTCCCAGTCAACCTACTCCTGTTGGCCCTTGGAATTTTGCTCTACACGCTCTGTGCGGCACGCGGCATACAGCCCCCGTCATCGGGCGACGCCCTGCTTCCCATGCTCGTTTCGTCGGGCGCACTGGGATTTTTCTTTGTCATTCCCTTCTGCATCAGCATCGTGGCGGCAGCATTTTCCAGTGCCGATTCTGCCATCACTTCGCTCACCACGAGTGTCTGCATCGACCTCTTGCACCTGGAAGACCGTGTGAACGACGCTGAACGCCAGCGCATAATCCGCCGCCGCATCCATCTGACCATGTGTCTGGCCTTCCTACTCTGCATCATCATCTTTAGGGCGCTCAACGACACCAGTGTCATCAACGCCATCTATGTCATGGCGTCTTACACCTACGGGCCGCTGCTCGGTCTTTATGCCTTCGGACTCTTCACGCGCCAAGCGGCCTCCGACTGCCGCGTGCCATACGTCTGCATCGCCGCACCACTAATTTGCGCCTTACTCGACTGGGGAGCGCCACGCTGGTGGCAATACACTTTTGGCTACGAACTGCTTATGCTCAACGGACTCATCACGTTTTTCGGCCTACTCGTTTTTTGCAGAAAAAGACAGAAGGCATTCTGAATCCCGTTCTGAAAATAGCGATATGATTAAGGGGTGTTCTAAATTTCTGTTTTAGAACACCCCTTAATCGTATCTCAACACCAAAAGGTTTTTACCCTCTACATAATTGATCGCTTTCACAACAAGGCAACACCTTCAAGCGAAAAGCCCCCTGACATCACACAAGCCCCACCTTTTCGCCTTCGCAATACATCTTGTGGGCATTCTTCAAATGCTCTTCCAAAACATCGGGGTCTATTATGTGTACCTTCAAAGCGGAGGAATTTGGGTAAAGATCGAAATAGGGGTCTAAGGAGAAATAAAGGTCCACGCTTTCCACATGGGAAGCAGCCCCCACCTTGTTGTAATAATTGGAAATGCGCTGAACGATGCGCGGCAACACCTTGATGCCCGTGCGGCCGTCTTTAAACTTCACGACGGCCACCACATGACGAGATAGCCGTTTGCGTGTGTCAACAATTTGCGAGCCACCCGATTCAACCATGCGATGGCGGATGGCGATATTTCGTCCATGCTCTCTGTTGATTTCCTGCATCATGCTCTTGAACATCTGCCCGTGGGATGAAGTGTCCCTCATGCAATTATACGCAATTCTGTAGTGTATCATTTCATGGATGATGACATCTTCGAGTTCGTTTTCTGGCAGGTCGAAACTCGTGCTGAAACGCAAAGTGCATTCAATATGGCTCATTTTTTTCAGCGCCTCCAATCCTCTTAATCTTCGAGTGACGCATTTACCCAAGAAGCTGCGTGCCCTTGAAAGTTGGAATGTTGGTTCCGGCAGAGTATTGTAGAAAATGGTCTTGTTGAACTCCCTGAATTTCTCAACAACGAAAGCCTCTGTAAAAATCATACTGCTTTTGTCTAAGTGAAAAGTAGATATGCCCGAAAGGGCGTTGTATACTAAACAATTATGCTCTTGTGTTTTATACAATAATTTTGACCTATACGCCAATAATCCGACAAGCCACCTGAGCCATGACGAAAGATTAGGAAGCAACCTTCCCAACATCCCCACCCTGTGCCTCATGCTGCTCCAATTCTTGTCTAGTGCGGCTGATGGTCACAAGATAAACGCCGCCGAATATCAGTACCACGGCACAACCCTTGACGAGGTTGAAATGGTCCATTCCCAAACAGATGGTCACGATGCACGACACGATAGGCTGGATATAGTTGTACATACCAGCCACCGTCGGGCGCAGACTTTTCTGCCCCACCACAATGAGCATATAACTGAAAAATGTGGCAACTACCACCACATAGGCACACCCGGCCCACGTTTGCGGCATAAATTCGCTCCACGAAGTATTGACAATGTCGTGATAACAAAACGGCAGCATGCAGACAAAGGCATAGGTGAACATCCACTTCATAATCGTCACCAGACTATATTTCTGCACAAAATTCTTATAGACAACGATGTAGAGCGCATAGCTCAGCTGCGCTGTAAGAACGAGCAAGTCGCCCAAAATGTGGCTACCGCCCTGCGATGAAGAGGCGGCCCCGCGACTGCTGCCGACAATCAGCAACAACGCGCCGCAGGCACCAAACGCAATGCCAAGCACTTTCTTTCCCGTGATGGGCTCTTTAAGAAAAAATGCCGCCAACACCATGGCCCAAAGCGGCATACTCGTGGTGATGATGGAGGCGTCGGCAGGAGAGGTCAACGACACGCCGAAAATAAAACAGCCCTGGTTAAACACAATGGCAAGCAGGGAAGCGCCAAACAAACGGGCCAAATCGCGATGATTGACGTGCTCGGGTTTCATAAAGAAGGAAACCACCCAAAACAACACCATGGCGCCAAACACACGCATGCCTGTCAGCAGCAAGGGCGAAACAAGGCTGCCTGCCATGACGATTTTTGAAATCGGAGACATAAGCCCCCAAGAGGCGTTGGCCGCAAACATCGACACATGCCCCTTCAAACTTGAAACATTCATTTTCCTTATTTTTCAACGAAGCCGGTGGCAAAAGCATAACTCGGAAAATCCTAATCTATACTTTTGTTGACCATCACCAAGCTACGAACTGGCAGCTGATAGCTGCAAACTGCTGTCCGATAGCTGCAAACTGATATTCATAAAACGAAAAGACGGGTTCCAAAAGCCAGCTACTGCTTTTCAGTAACTGATTTTTAGAACCCGTCCTTATCTTCAGAGAGTGTCAGAAACGCTCTCTTATCTTGCGGGAATGATTATCTGATTACATCATGCCGCCCATGCCGCCCATACCAGGAGCGCCCATCGGCATCTCAGGTTTGTCTTCCTTCTTGTCGCAGATGACGCATTCCGTGGTGAGGAACATGCCTGCCACACTGGCAGCGTTCTCAAGAGCCACACGGGTAACTTTGGCTGGGTCAACCACACCGGCTGCGCGGAGGTCGCCGAAGGTTTCGTTCTTGGCGTTGTAACCGAAGTTGCCCTCGCCCTCGCGAACCTTGTTGACAATCACAGCACCTTCAACACCTGCGTTGGCGCAAATCTGACGGAGCGGCTCTTCAATGGCGCGGCGAACAATGGCGATACCCGTTGTTTCGTCGGCATTAACACCCTGCATGCCTTCCAAAGCCTTCTGTGCACGGATGTAGGCTACGCCACCACCAGTCACGATACCTTCTTCAATGGCAGCACGCGTTGCGCAAAGAGCATCGTCGCAGCGGTCTTTCTTTTCCTTCTGCTCAGTTTCGCTGGCAGCACCGACTTCGAGCACGCAAACGCCGCCAGAGAGTTTGGCCAAACGTTCCTGAAGTTTCTCCTTGTCGTAAGAACTGGTGGTGTTGGCCATTTCGTTCTTAATCTGGTGAATGCGTTCCTGGATGTTCTCCTTGTTGCCGTTGCCATCAACGATGGTGGTGTTTTCCTTGCTGACAGTGACCTTCTCAGCAGAGCCGAGCATTTCAATTGTTGCCTGCTCGAGCTTCAAGCCCTTGTCTTCGCTGATGACAACGCCACCAGTCAAAACGGCGATGTCTTCCAACATGGCCTTACGGCGATCGCCGAAGCCCGGAGCCTTGACAGCGCAAATCTTCAACTGGGTGCGCAGACGATTGACAACCAATGTGGTCAAAGCCTCGCTATCAACGTCTTCTGCAATCACGAGCAAAGGACGTCCGCTCTGAACAGCCGGTTCCAAGATAGGCAAGAAATCCTTCAAGTTGGAAATCTTCTTGTCGTAAATCAAGATATACGGCTTCTCCATAACACACTGCATCTTTTCAGTGTCGGTAACAAAATATGGAGAAAGATAGCCACGGTCGAACTGCATACCCTCAACGGTCTTCAAAACCGTGTCACGGCCCTTAGCATCTTCAATGGTGATGACGCCATTGACAGTCACGGCACGCATACCATCGGCAATCAACTTACCGATTTCAGGGTCGTTGTTGGCAGAGATTGTTGCCACCTGCTCAATCTTGTCGTAGCTCTCCTCAACCTGTTCAGCCTGCTCCTTGATGCTTTCAACCACCTTGGCAACGGCCTTATCAATACCGCGCTTAACGTCGAGCGGATTGGCACCAGCAGCCACATTCTTCATTCCCTCAGTCAAAATGGCCTGAGTCAAGACAGTAGCCGTGGTCGTACCATCACCAGCATCGTCGCCAGTCTTCGAAGCCACGCTCTTAACCAACTGAGCACCGGCATTCTGAAATGCGTTGTCGAGTTCGATTTCCTTGGCCACGCTCACACCGTCCTTAGTGATACGCGGAGCGCCAAACTTCTTATCGATAACCACATTGCGGCCCTTAGGACCAAGCGTCACCTTAACAGCGTTAGCCAAAGCGTCTGCACCTTCGCGAAGCATCTCGCGAGCGTCTACATCATATTTAATTTCTTTTGCCATGATTTTTTTCTTTAAAAATTACAATGAAACATTGAACTGAGTTTGAAATCCTGCGTTCCTCGCTTTTCCTTATGCCAAAACTGCGAGCACATCGCTCTGGCGCATAATCAGATATTTCTCGCCATCGAGTTCAACCTCCGTGCCGCTATATTTGCCATAAAGCACCGTGTCGTTAACCTTCAACACCATTTCTTCGTCCTTGGTGCCGTTGCCAACTGCAAGCACTGTGCCCTGCAATGGTTTTTCCTTTGCGGTGTCAGGAATGATAATGCCGCTCACGGTTTTCTCTTCTGCTGGAGCTGGTTTAACCAGCACGCGATCTGCTAATGGTTTAATGTTCATGACTTGTATATTTTTTAGTTTCTTTATTTTTCTCTGCACGGCCCGTGCCTCATGAAAAGTTGACATTGTATGAGTCTTTCCGGAGCCGTGCTTCATGGTGTGCCAGCAGACCATCTGTGGCGTGCAACACACTCGCCCTTTTCTCTGCGAAAACCGTGCCAAAACACGTTCTTCCCCTTCACGCCAATTTTCCAGACGCACTTTTGTCAGCAGACTCTGTCAATTTGTCATGCAAAGCCGTTACCAGAAAAAACTTATCGAAGCACCCCAAACAGAATGTATCGTTGACTTTATATGGAACTAGACGCGAAGTTTAACAGGCGAGACGCGGAATTTAATACAACTGGATGCGAATTTTAAAAACTGGATACGTAATAAAAAAAGACCAGATGCGCTTTACGGGAAATCCGTAAGCGCATCTGGTCTTGCTTTTTATAAGCGGGGCATCCAGTCCCGCGAGAGGGATGTATTATTCCAATCCCTTGCCGTGGCAGTTTTTGAATTTCTTGCCGCTTCCGCAAGGACAAGGATCATTGCGGCCGGGAGCCTTCTCTCTGACGATGGGCTGCTGCGTCTGTTCACGCGTGTCCTGCTGGGCAGCTTCTGTGCGTCCGTCCTCATTGAGTTCCTCGTGGCTCTCAGTGTATTGCTGCTTGGGAGTGGCTTCCTCAGAAGCGGCTTCCTTCACCTCTTCCTGCATCTGCACAGGAATCTGGCCGCGCATGAGCGAAGAGACGGTGCTGTTGTTGATCTTATCAACCATCTTGGTGAAGATTTCAGCACTCTCGAGTTTGAACACGAGCAAGGGATCTTTCTGCTCGTAGCTGGCATTCTGTACAGACTTCTTCAAATCGTCGAGTTCGCGAAGGTTTTCCTTCCAAGCATCGTCGATGTTGTGGAGCAGCACAGCCTTCTCAAAGTCGCGCACAACGGCCTTGCTCTTCGTTTCGTAGGCCTCCTTGAGGTTCGTGCGAATGTTGTAGTAAAGGCGGCCGTCGGTGACAGGCACAAGGATGTTTTCATACATCTGACCCTGTTCCTCATAGACCTTATTGATAACAGGAGTGGCCACTTCTGCCAGACGTTCGTTTTTGCGGCGGAAGTTTTCCATGGCAGCCTGGAAGGCTTTTTCGTCAAGGTCGTCCCGCTTCATGGAGTTGTATTCTTCTTCCGTAAACGGGCATTCCATTGCCATGATTTCCAAGAAGCCGTTGCGAATGTCTTCGTAATCGTCTTTGTCGAGGATATTGAGACAACGGTCCCAAATCATATTGGAAATGTCCATGCCGATGCGTTCTCCCATAAGGGCGTGGCGGCGCTTTTCGTAGATAACGGTACGCTGCTTATTCATCACGTCATCGTATTCCAAGAGGCGTTTACGGATACCGAAGTTGTTTTCCTCCACCTTCTTCTGTGCGCGTTCGATGCTGTTGTTAATCATCTTGGCCTCGATCATGTCGCCGTCTTTGAAGCCCAGCTTATCCATGATGCGCGAGATGCGTTCAGAAGCAAACAGACGCATGAGGTTGTCTTCGAGAGAAACGAAGAAGACGCTCGAACCCGGGTCGCCCTGACGTCCGGCACGTCCACGGAGCTGACGGTCAACGCGGCGGCTCTCGTGGCGTTCCGTACCGATGATGGCCAAACCGCCTGCGGCTTTCACTTCGTCGGTGAGCTTGATGTCGGTACCACGTCCTGCCATATTGGTGGCGATGGTCACAGCGCCGAGCAGACGCTCCTCTTCGTGCTTGTTGCCGTTTTCATCCGTGAACACCACCTTGCCCATTGTGCTTTGTCCAGCACGGGCAACGATGTCAGCTTCTTTCTGATGGAGCTTAGCATTGAGCACCTGATGTGGGATGTGGCGAAGGTCGAGCATACGGCTCAAAAGTTCGCTGACATCCACGCTCGTCGTACCAACCAATACTGGGCGGCCTTGCAGACGCATCTTTTCGATTTCCGCGATAACGGCGGCATATTTCTCACGCTTCGTTTTATAAACGCGGTCGTTCATATCGTTGCGGAGCACAGGACGGTTAGTCGGGATTTCAACAACGTCGAGCTTATATATGTTCCAAAGTTCTCCAGCTTCGGTGATGGCCGTACCGGTCATACCCGAGAGCTTGTGATACATACGGAAATAATTCTGCAACGTGATGGTGGCGAAAGTCTGCGTGGCGGCCTCCACCTTCACGTGTTCCTTAGCTTCAACGGCCTGGTGGAGACCATCGCTCCAGCGGCGGCCTTCCATGATACGTCCCGTCTGTTCGTCAACAATCTTGACCTGTCCATCCATCACCACATATTCTTCGTTGTTGCGGAACATGGTGTATGCCTTCAGCAATTGCAGAATGGTGTGAACGCGCTCGCTCTTGACGGCATAGTCGGTCATGAGCTGGTCCTTACGTTGCAGGCGCTCCTCATCAGAGAGACTCTTGTCGGCTTCAAGCGCAGAAAGTTCGGTGGTGATGTCAGGAAGCACGAAGAGCTGGTCATCGTTCACCTGGTCGGCCAACCATTTGTTACCCTTATCCGTCAAGTCGCAAGAATGGAGTTTTTCGTCAACCACGAAGTAGAGAGGATCTGTGGCCTCCGGCATACGGCGGTTGTTGTTCTCCATATAGATAGCCTCCGTTTTCAGCATACCGCTCTTGATTCCCTGCTCAGAAAGATATTTGATGAGCGGATTGTTTTTCGGGAGCGCCTTGTGGCTGCGGAAGAGCTGGAGGAAACCTTCCTCTTCCTTCTTCTTATCGCCAGAGCCGATGAGCTGCTTAGCCTCAGCCAGATATTTTGTGGCCAACTTGTGCTGAACGGCAACGAGGCGTTCAACAAGCGGCTGGTATTGCTCAAAGAGCTGGTCTTCGCCCTTTTCAACTGGACCAGAGATAATCAACGGCGTACGAGCATCGTCAATCAACACAGAGTCGACCTCATCGACGATGGCATAGTTGTGCTTGCGCTGCACGAGGTCTTTAGGGCTCATGGCCATATTGTCGCGCAGATAGTCGAAACCAAATTCATTGTTCGTACCGAACGTGATGTCGGCCTGATAAGCGCGGCGGCGTGCTTCAGAGTTAGGCTGATGCTTATCGATGCAATCTACGCTCAATCCGTGGAACATATAGAGCGGGCCCATCCATTCAGAGTCACGCTTGGCCAAATAATCGTTGACCGTCACGACGTGAACACCATTGCCCGTCAAGGCGTTGAGGAAGACAGGGAGAGTGGCCACGAGGGTTTTACCTTCACCCGTTGCCATTTCAGCAATCTTGCCCTGATGGAGAACCGTGCCGCCGAAGAGCTGCACGTCATAGTGCACCATATTCCATTTCATATCATTGCCGCCTGCAGTCCAGTGGTTCTGATAGAAAGCCTTGTCGCCGTCGATGCGTACGAAATCGTGGGTCGAGGCCAATTCGCGGTCGAAATCGGTGGCCGTCACTTCGATTTCCTCATTTTCAGAGAAGCGGCGTGCCGTGTCCTTGACGATGGCAAAAGCGTCGGGAAGGATTTTGTTGAGCGCTTCTTCATAGCGTTCCAGCACCTCCTTCTCCAATTTGTCGATCTGATTGAAGATGACAACGCGGTCTTCGATAGGCGTTTCTTCAATCTTTCCCTTGAGGGTTTCGATTTTCTCTTTCAGGTCGTCGGCAGCATGCTGCACCGTGTTCTGCAATTCCTTGGTCTTTGCACGCAGTTCGTCGTTGGTGAGTTTCTGGATATTCGGATAAGCGGCAAGCACCTGGTCAACGATAGGACGGATGAGTTTTGCATCGCGTGATGCTTTGTTGCCACCGAGCAGTTTGCTCAAGAATGTATTGAGATTCATTGATTATTTCTTGTTAGCCGGGGAGACATTTTCTTTCTTCTCCCTCTGTTGTTTGATGAATGATGTATTGATGTTATGCCAAAAGGCACGTTAGGGTGTTATAGCGCCTTACTATATACTATCTAAAGGCCTGATGTCTTCTACATATATTATAATAAAGGACAACCCCTTAAAAGAGCGGAGCCAACGCGCAGGCGTTTGGCGCTCTGATACGCATGGCCTTCGATAATGTCGGCGCGATGCGGTCTATGGTGATTGGCGTTTCCGTTTTTTCGGCTTTCACTCCGGCGCCGTAGAATATGATGGGATATGAAATGTATGATTCTCTGACGAGTTGGTTTTCGCGGGTGTCGGAGTTGACGTAATGCCATCCAGCAGCCACTTCAATCATGACGTCTCCTGAACACTGCTGGTTGTAGCCTGCGCGTATCCGACTGATGCCGGGTGTCCATGCGCCTTGCAGCAGACGCGTTGAAGTGTAAACATCTTTGACTCCTTCCAACTGGAGCAGGAAATCCTGTGTACGCTCCAGCACCTCAGCCAGATTCAGCTGTTTCTGTTCAACGAGTTTATGGTTGAGATAAATCTGCGTTCCTAAGCATGCCTCCACGAAATTACCTTGCCCGTAGATGGCCACCAGATAAAGGTTGAGCAGAGCGGCAGCTTTTCGCATGTCGAAAGTACCAGTTGGGATACGGTATTTTGTGAGGTCAATGTTGGCCTCGTCGGTATATCCCGTTGAAGTCAGCACGAAGAGCGCATTTTTCTCCCCCACTTTGTGTTCAACCGCCTTTATCAAGTCTGCCAAAGCGTGGTCGAGGCGGACGTAAGTGTCCTGAAGCTCCATCAGTGTGCTTTCTCCCTGCTGGTGTTTAAACCTTCCAGCATAGAAGGCAACCGACAATTGGTCGGTGATGGCATCAGTCCCCAGCATTGTGCCGTCGATGCAAGCCTTGGCGGCCGCTGTTATCTCCTGATTGACCAGTCCGCTCGTTTTAAATTCCACGTAGCGGTTGTCGCCTTTAAACGCGTGTGAGAAAGGTTTCTTCATCCCTCCTGAGAGGTAGTAACTGAAGTTTCCCACGAGTTCCGACGTTGGTTGCCATTTCTCGTGCTTCAGCTGCGCGGCAATCCCGTTGTAGCTGTTTCTAACAGCAGCCCATGCTGGCAAGTTGCCGTAGTAGGAAGTGGAACACCAGTTGCCCGTTTGGTCGTCAATCCACACGGCACCATCTGCAGCGTGTCCGGCCGAGAGCACGGCTATTTCCCGCGACGGCGCAATGGCATAGACAATGGATTTCCCTTCGCTCGCCACTTTCAGTTCGTCGCCCACGGTGCTCACGCCCAAGAACTTCGGCGAAGTCTTGTCGTTTGTGTCGCCCGTTCCGGCGAAGTTCGCATCGTCAACGCAGAAAACGGGTTGCAGCGTTTCCCTGTTGAGCCATTTCCGACTGACGATACCGTGGGCAGAAGGCGAACTTCCCGTGGCCAGCGTGGCGGCCGCCGAAGCGCCGTCGGGATGTGCCATAGGATAGTTGGCCTGCGTATAGACACGACCGTCCTTAAAGAGGCGCTTGAAACCGTCATTCCCATATAGCGGCATGAAGGCTTCAAGGTAATCATCGCGCAGTTGGTCTACCAGAATGTTGACAACGAGCTTCGGCAAACCGTTTGTCTGTCCCGCCACCGACTGCGCTTTCAGTTCCGCAGGTGTCAAAACAGTCATCACGGCCAGCAACGACAACAGCAGGCAGCGTCCGTATTGGTCGCCGCCGCTTGTGGGTGTGGTATGTTTGTTGTCAGACATTATTTATATTATTCAATCATTGTATTTCTTATAAAAGAGAGGGAGGGGCTAATCCTCATGCTTCGCACAACGCAATGCTGCAGAGCTATATATAAAATATCAACCAGCTCAGTCTTTGCTTTTTATCGTTGCGCATTCTTGCCTCTACCTTCCAAACTGCGCTGCAATAAGAGTAGATGCAAACAGCGTGCCAACAAGATTGCCAGCATCGCATAGAAGAGCGCCGGCACCCGTTGCGGCATAAACATACCGAGGACACCAAACAGGCAGATGGCCAAAGAAGCGGCCAAAGGATAGAGGTCACGACGGCGCTGGCGGTCGTTCCATATCTTAAACGGCAGAGCGAGGAGCGGAAGTGGGTTCAGCAGAACCACCAGCCAGTTGCTCCCGACGGCAGGATGCTCAGAGAAGAAAAACAGGATAAAAACAATACATCCTGTCCCGCCCCAAAGCGACATCCACAGACAGTCTATCCATCTGCAAATCTTTCTCTTACGCCATTCATACACTCCAGCGGCCACCATAGCCAACAACAAGAGCGCCACAGACAATGCTGGGGAAAGCGGGAACTTCTCAACCGGTTTCGGCCGTGCGTTGACCACCATTTCCGTACGCTTCACCAGCGGACGCATGGTGCCGTCGGCCGCTTTGATGACAGCTTTGTCGAAATAGCGCTGCGCATATATCGGCGAAAACATCCTTTGGCCGATGCCGATGGGACGGTCGGTTTCTTCGCCCAAAATCAAATCTTGCCCGAAGGCGTTCCACGGGCAATCTTCAGAAGCAAATTCATGGATGATGTCGCGGAAAGTACGTCCACGCCCTCCAGGAAGCTCCCGCCATTCGATACGTCCTTGAACGCATCTTTCAATCTCCGCCACGGCCCGCGTCGTGCAGTTGTCGTAGAGAAAATTGTAGCGATATGTCCAGTCGGGTGTCATGGCCGTCGCGACCAAAGACTCCCACAAAACTTCTTTTTCTTCCGGCAACAGGTTGAGCACTTGCTCTTCAATGCTCCGCCCCTCGCGGCTATAGCTCGCGGCAAAGGCATCAAACGGGAGGGTGCCGAGCATATAGTCGGTCTGTCCCAACATGAAGCGCCAGGCGAAATGGGGCGTGTGGAAGTCAAAGACGCCATAATTAAACACCCAGTCCTCTCCGCTTTTAAGATTGCGAATGCGTAGGGCGGTGTGTCCATATAGTTCATACACCTCCGTCCCCGGAGCGCAGGTCAAGAAGCCAACCTCAATGGAATCATTGCTGCTTTCATCGGCCTGCACTGAGGCGTGCATGACGGAGCAGCAGAGGAGGAGGACAAAAAAGGTATAGAACTTATAGAGTAATTTCATGTTGCACAACTTATAAACAGTTGCAAAGTTACGCCATTTTTCGGACATGACAAAGCAAGGCATCTTCCTGTCAAGACGCCAGCAACGTGCAGCCCGAAAATAAGTAAGTAGGTGGTCAGAATTATTTTTACATTTGAAATATTCTATCGGGATGCAGATACGCCACCTTGTTTAAAGGAGCAATGCGGGCATTGCGACTGAAAACAAGGTAAGTAGATGCGCCCGAGAGAACGTTTCAAATGTACAAATAATACTCTTGGCATAAATTATAAAATAATTTTGACCACCTACTTAATAGCTTATTCCTTTTCAAGCTCCTCCCAGAAAGCGTCGAGATCTTCCTGAAGCCCTTCCAAGAACTGGCCGCTCAAAACGATGGTGTCGTCGTCAACCACATAGAGGTCGGCAATGGTTTCCTTGTCTTCATCAATAAGCACAAAAGTATAGGGGCGCAACACGTTAAACGATTCGGCCAGCTCCTTGTGGCCAGTGATATAATGCTGGATAACCTCCAAAGCGTCATCGTAGAAAGAATCGTTGTTGTTTCCAATCCATTCGTCGACCACGCAGCGCGTCAATTCGTTGTCGTCATCATCAAAAATAAGCAGTTCCCCGCTTTCTTGCTTCACCTGAATGAGGATGTCGGTCAGCGGAAGAGGTTCTGCCCCTTCTGGAAACTTGGAGGCGGCCTTCGTGAGCGCTCTTCCGATTTTATTTAATATGGACTCTGAAACTTCCATAGTAGGTTTTATAAATAGGTATTCAAAATTATTTTATACTATCCACGTAGGGATAATCCAGTTTGATATGCAAATATACAATTTTAAACAGGTGCTCAAAAACAAAATTAAAAGTTTTTCGTCCGCAGGGTTTTAATATCTGCCTGCCAGACGGTCTGAGCCCCTTGAATATCCGAGACATTATTTCCATCACACGCCTTATTATATATAAGTAGGTGTTCAAAATCTCCCACCCCTCCATCAAATTTAACCCTTTGATGTCTGCGTGATTCAATATTTATTCTTAAGTTTGCAATGTAAAGTAAAACACATAAAATCAAAAATGGGAAAAGTATTGATTATCGGCGCAGGTGGCGTTGCCACTGTTGCCGCTCATAAAGTGGCTAAGAACACCGACGTGTTCAACGAAATCATGATTGCCAGCCGCACGAAATCCAAGTGCGATGCCATCGTCAAGGCCATTGGCCGTGACGACATCAAAACGGCACAGGTGGACGCCGACAGCGTAGAGCAGCTCTGCGCTCTCATGAACGAGTTCAAGCCCGACCTCGTCATGAACCTCGCCCTGCCCTATCAGGACCTCACCATCATGGAAGCCTGCCTGCAGTGTGGATGTTCATACCTCGACACGGCCAACTACGAGCCGAAAGACGAGGCACACTTTGAATATTCTTGGCAGTGGGCCTTCAAAGATCGCTTTGAAAAGGCTGGCTTGACAGCCATCCTCGGTTGCGGTTTCGATCCGGGCGTGACGAGCATCTACACGGCTTATGCCGCCAAGCATCACTTTGACGAGATTCAATACCTCGACATCGTCGACTGCAACGCCGGCGACCACCACAAGGCCTTCGCCACCAACTTCAACCCGGAAATCAACATCCGCGAAATCACCCAGAAGGGACTCTATTGGCAGGACGGCAAATGGGTGGAGACCGAACCGCTTGAAATCCACAAGCCGCTGACCTACCCAGAAATCGGCCCGAAGGAGAGCTACCTCCTGCACCATGAGGAAATCGAAAGCCTCGTGAAGAACTATCCGACCATCAAGCGCGCACGCTTCTGGATGACCTTCGGACAGGAATACTTGACCCACCTGCGTGTGATTCAGAACATCGGCATGGCATCCATCAAGCCCATCAACTACGAAGGACACGAAATCGTTCCTTTGCAGTTCCTCAAGGCCGTATTGCCCAACCCGCAAGACCTTGGCGAAAACTACGAGGGCCAGACCAGCATCGGCTGCCGCATCCGCGGTCTGAAAGACGGCAAGGAACACACCTACTACGTCTACAACAACTGCTCACACCGTGCAGCCTATGAAGAAACAGGCATGCAAGGCGTCAGCTACACAACTGGCGTTCCGGCCATGATTGGTGCACGCATGTTCATGCTCGGGCTTTGGAAGAAGCCGGGCGTTTGGAATGTTGAGGAATTTGATCCAGATCCATTCATGGAAGAGCTCAACAAGCAGGGATTGCCTTGGCACGAAATTCACGATGGCGACCTCGAACTCTAATTGACAGACATCCAGAACAGTTGGGCAAGCCAAGCGGTCAAAATCATGACACGACAATGCTCCACGCATAGCTATGAATGACTCTGACGCTTCGCTTAGCCAATTTATCATATTTTTTCAAGGGCGTTCTCAAAATCCCGGCTTATATCTTGAAGATGACGAGTCGGAATTTTCAGAACGCTCTTTCATTTAAAGGGTTATCATGGAAAAAGCAAAGACAATCAAACCATTCAGCATAAAAGACGCCAGGGAAGTGGCGGCGAAATACACGTCGTCTATGGGCGATGACTTTATAGCCTTAGACGACATCAGTCTTGCCAATCTCTCCAACGACACCATCCGCCTGGGCTTTTTCACTTACTGTTTCTGCACAGGCGGGAGCGCAAAGTTCATGATAAACACCCAAACCGTGGAGATGTCGTCGGGCGACCTTTTTATCGGCGTCGGCGACCAGGTGTTCAGCAAACTGGACGTGAGCGAAGATTTTCATGCACGCATGATTCTCGTTTCACACCAGAGCATACAGGACGGCATCGCTGGGCTCACGCAACTTTGGCCGTTCCTGCAATATCTCTATAAATATCCCGTCACCCATCTGACGCTGAAAGAACAGGAATGGGCAAAGGCCGGCTTTGACTACATCATCTGGCGCATGCAGCGCGAGGAAACGCGCTATCGCCGCGAAACAATGACGGCCCTCATCCGCCTCTTTTATTTCGACGTCTGCGACATCCTCAGCTCCCACTGCATGTCGCCAGTGGACATACGCTCTGGCAGTTTCGGCCTCTTCGACAAGTTCATCCAACTGCTCAGCGCCAATTTCAAGAAGGAAAGAAACGTCTCTTGGTATAGCAACAAACTCTGCATCACCCCCAAATACCTCTCGGAGGTTGTCAAAACCGTGAGCGGAAAAACCGCCGGACAATGGATCACGGAATTTGTGGTGATTGAAATCAAACAGCTGCTGGCCAACACGAGTCTTTCAATCAAGGAAATCTCACAACGAATGAATTTCACCAACCAGAGTTTCCTCGGAAAGTATTTCCACAACGCCACTGGTTTTTCCCCGAGAGAATACCGACAGATAAACACTTCCGTGTAAGACGAAAAAAAACGGCGCATGATTGAAAACAACGCATCTCTCTGTTGTTCACGTCAGTTTTTCCCGCCATTCTCCCCCTGCCGCCCTCGTTGACAATCCAATCCCAAAATCTGTCAGCGAACGCGGGAGCAGACGCAGCCGCGTCTGGCCCCAGACGCGAACGCACCTGGGAGCAGACACGAACGCATCTGGGAGCAGACACGCTTGAACGCGGGATGGTGTTCGCCAACAGACATAGGTCTCGAATTGGCGGAATGCGATATTTTCTGCTTGCCGATAATCAGATTTTCCATTTGCCCATTCGTTTTGCCTGTGGTAATCCCCATCGGCAGAACGTCAGAGCAAAGACATCAAAAAAAATAACCTCATGCTTAATTTTGAATTTTGCAGTCCGACCCACTTCGTCTTCGGCAAAGACACGGAGCAGCAGACTGGTGACTTGGCACTGCGATATGGTGCAAAAAAAGTGTTGATTGTTTACGGACAAGGTTCGGTCGTCAGAAGCGGCCTTCTCGCCCGTGTTGAAAAATCGCTCACCGAAGCCGGACTCTGCTTTGGCGAACTGGGCGGTGTCAAGCCGAATCCCGAAGACGGACTGGTGCGCGAAGGCATCGCAATGGTGCGTCGCGAGAAATATGACTTTCTCCTTGCCGTTGGCGGCGGCAGTGCCATTGACACCGCCAAAGCCATTGCGCTCGGCGTGCCGTACGACGGCGATTTCTGGGATTTCTATGCCGGAAAAGCCGAGGCAAAAGAGGCCATGCCCGTGGGAGTGGTGCTCACCATTCCGGCTGCGGGGAGCGAGGCTTCTGGCAACACCGTGATAACCAACGTTGCCACTGGCCAGAAAATTTCCCTGCGCTGCCCACTCTTGCTGCGCCCGCGTTTTTCTGTGCTGAATCCAGAACTCACTTTCACGTTGCCACATTTCCAAACAGCCTGCGGCATCTGCGACATGATGGTGCACATCTTTGAGCGCTATTTTTCTAACACACCTTCAACGGAGGTCACCGACCGCATCTCTGAAGGTCTTCTGCAGAGCATCATCACCGAAGGACGCCGCCTGATGGAATGTCCCGACGACTATGAGGCACGCGCCAACATCATGTGGGCTGGAACATTGGCCCACAACGGTGTTTGCGGCACAGGCCGCGAAGAAGACTGGTCGAGCCATGCCATTGAACACGAGCTAAGCGCCCTCTACGGCGTGACGCATGGTGCAGGATTGGCAGTGGTGTTCCCGGCCTGGCTGAAAGTGGTGAGCAAGGTCAACGATTTCCGCACGCTCCAGTTGGCTGAACGTCTCTTCGGCATAGAAGCAGACGGCCGACCGAAAGCAGAGGTCATCAATGAGTGTACCAGTCATTTGCAAGATTTCTGGTCGGGCACACTTGGTATGCCGCGCAACCTTTCCGAACTGGGCATTGACAATGCAGACATTGACCAGCTTGTCAACAACCTCCACCACACGAAGGGTGAGGTCTTTGGAGGATATGTCAAACTCAACCGTGAACTCACGCGCGATATATATAAGGCGTGTGAGGACTAAACGACCAATCCAAGGGGTGTTTTGAAACGGAAAATCAGGACACACCTTAAAAATATATCCAAGTATTAAAGCCCATCCACCGAAATTATGTAACTTTGCATTACTTAGTTACTTCCGGCAAGCCCTATTGCATAAGAAACGGGCATCCGGAAAATATGAGAACACTTTGGCAATGGCAAAAAGACATTCTCTCCAATAGTGGTAACGCACAAAACAGCCCCAGGCTTGCGGCACCATTGGTTTGGCATTGCTTAAGAAGCAAAAAACATCATTATGAATATACTTGAACTCAGCGAACAGGAAATTTGTCGCCGTAATTCACTCGAACAGCTGCGTGCCATGGGCATAGATCCTTATCCCGCAGCCGAATTCCCCGTTGATGCCTATTCAACGGAAATCAAAGAAAACTTTGACGATAACGCAGAAACTCCGCGTGAAGTGTGCATCGCCGGCCGTATGATGAGCCGACGCATCATGGGCAAGGCCAGCTTTGCAGAATTACTCGACTCTCGCGGCCGCATCCAGGTTTACGTGACGCGCGACGACATCTGCCCCTCGGAAGACAAAGAACTCTACAACACGGTTTTCAAGAAACTGCTTGACTTGGGAGATTTCATCGGCATCAAGGGCTTCGTGTTCCGCACACAGACTGGCGAGATTTCCATCCACGCCAAGGAACTGACCGTTTTGGCAAAAAGCATCAAGCCGTTGCCCATCGTTAAGGAAAAAGACGGCGTGACATACGATTCGTTTGACGATCCTGAACTCCGCTACCGCCAACGCTACGTTGACCTCATCGTCAACCAAGGTGTCAAGGAGACGTTTTTGAAGCGTTCCAAGGTGATCAAAACGTTGCGCCAGGTGTTGGACGATGCTGGATACACTGAAGTTGAAACGCCAATCCTTCAGCCCATCCCCGGCGGCGCAAGCGCCCGTCCGTTTATCACACACCACAACTCTCTCGACGTTGACCTCTATCTCCGCATCGCAACGGAGCTTTATCTGAAGCGCTTGATTGTTGGCGGTTTTGAAGGTGTTTATGAAGTGGGCAAGAACTTCCGCAACGAGGGTATGGACAAGAACCACAACCCAGAGTTCACCTGCATGGAGCTCTACGTTCAATATAAAGACTACAACTGGATGATGACGTTCACGGAAAACCTCCTGGAGCGCATCTGCCTGGCAGTCAACGGCACGACGGAAGTGGAAATCGACGGCAAAACTGTCAGCTTCAAGGCGCCATATCGCTGCCTGCCAATCCTCGAAGCCATTAAGGAAAAGACTGGATATGACCTCAACGGAAAGAGCGAAGACGAAATCCGCGAAATCTGCAAGAAGCTCAACATGGAAATCGACGACACAATGGGCAAGGGAAAACTCATTGACGAGATGTTCGGCGAATTCTGTGAAGGCACTTATATCCAGCCGACGTTCATCACGGACTATCCCGTGGAAATGTCGCCGCTGACAAAAAAACACCGCACAAACCCGAACCTAACGGAGCGCTTCGAACTGATGGTCAACGGTAAGGAATTGGCCAATGCCTATTCTGAGCTCAACGACCCAATCGACCAAGAGGAACGCTTCCAAGACCAGTTGCGCCTCTCTGAGAAGGGCGACGACGAGGCCATGTTCATCGACCAGGACTTCCTGCGCTCTCTGCAATATGGCATGCCTCCCACCTCGGGCATCGGCATCGGCATCGACCGCCTCGTGATGCTCATGACGGGACAGACCCAGATTCAGGAAGTGTTGTTCTTCCCGCAAATGCGTCCAGAAAAGAAAGCTCCGCGCGACGCTGCCGCCAAATATGTGGAATGTGGCATTGACGAGGCTCTGGTGCCTGTGCTCCAGAAGGCTGGATATAATCTGGTAACAGACCTCAAGGATGTCAACCCGCAGAAGGTGCAGCAGCAAATCGGGGAAATCATCAAGAAATACAAACTCGATATTCAAAAGCCAAGCGTTCAAGACATTACGGACTGGAACGTTGGCTAACATATAGTAATGGTGAAAGAATAAGTTGATCAATTTTGACCTGTATTTTTGTTGGTTTTGGAATTTGGAAGAGGGAGCATAGCGGGCTATGTGACCGATGATAAATTTCAAAAACGGCAAAAAGACAGGGCATAAGAAATAATTCCTTATTCCACAAAATTGGTCAAGTTATTTTTTTACCATTACATAGCTTTTTGCTGAAAAAAAATACCGCCCACACAACATCTCTGAAAGCGTGGGCGGTGTTTCCGTTTCTTTTTTGCTGCCTTTTCTATAAGGGAAAAACGCCACAGCATTGGACGTGCCTCCTTGGTGCAGATGCAGCACATTATAAATAAGTAGGTTGTCAAACTTGTTTGAATGCCTTGCCGAAGTGCAGCCAATATCAAACAAACATACTGCTGACCACCTGCTCAAGTAGATTGAAACATCGTGTTTGGAAACGAAAAAATAGCCATCATGGGAGGCGGAAGCTGGGCCACCGCCGTTGCCAAAATTGTGCTCGAGAAAGTTGATCACATCTCTTGGTATATGCGTAGACCTGAAGTCATTGAAGACTTCAAGCGCTTGGAGCATAATCCGTCATATCTTACGAGCGTACACTTCGATGTCAACAGAATATCCTTTTCCTCCGACATCAATGAGGTGGTGCGCAACTGCGATACGCTTATTTTTGTGACACCTTCGCCTTATTTGAAAAACCACCTGAAAAAACTCAAAGAGAAACTTCATAACAAATTCGTCATTACGGCCATCAAGGGAATTGTGCCCGATGAGAACTTGATATGCTCTGAATATTTCCGGCAGGTTTTTAATGTGCCCGACGACAATCTGGCCGTTTTGGGTGGTCCGAGCCATGCAGAAGAAGTGGCGCTGGGGCGTCTGACTTATCTCACGATTGGGTGTACCGATGAAGAGAAAGCCGCCAATTTCGCCGACCTGATTGCAAGCAGCTACGTCAAGACGAAGACAAACTCCGACGTGATTGGCATCGAATATGCTTCTGTCTTGAAAAACGTTTATGCCATCGCTTCCGGAATCTGCAACGGCTTGAAATACGGCGACAACTTCCAGAGTGTGCTTGTGAGCAACGCCGTGCAGGAGATGAGCCGCTTCCTCAATGCGGTCTACCCCATTGAGAGAAACGTTTACGACTCGGTATATCTCGGCGACCTCCTTGTGACCAGCTATTCCAATTTCTCGCGCAACCGCGTCTTTGGAACCATGATCGGAAGGGGCTACTCGGTCAAGTCGGCGCAAATCGAAATGGAAATGATTGCCGAAGGATTCTATGGCACCAAATGTATGAAGGAAATCAACAGGCATTTCCACGTGAACATGCCGATATTGGATGCGGTGTACAACATTCTCTACGAGAAAATATCCCCTTCAATTGAAATCAAACTGCTGACCGACTCTTTCCGATGATGCCCAACACGGAGGGGCGTCTCTTACGCTCTGCTCCCACAGCCTTCCGGAACTGATTTTGGCGTCAGCTGGCTAATTAGAATTAGGTGGTTGACCAACTACTTAATACATAATGCCCCCGATAACAACAAAAAGCGCATCTGAAAACAGACGCGCTTTTGTTGTTATCGGGGATTAGTAATGAAATTAGCTATGCGTTTTGCACACGCCAAAACCTCTTAGTACAAGACAACGCCCCACTTGCCATCCTTGCCTTTTCTGACAGGCATCTTGTCGGTCTTGGTTGAACCGTCTTTGAGGGTGAATTCCACTTCAACCTTTGCCTTGTCGCCTTCATCATTAAGGTCACAGCTAAGGACCTTGCAGTCGGTATATTTTGGCTCTTCGTTGCCCGTTTTAGCCTTGAGCATGGCCGACAGCTGTTCCTTGCCCTGTTTTTCTTCCTCTTCGCTGGTTCCTTCCTTGACATATACGTAGTCAACGAATTTGTCGAAGTCATTAGAAATCATAGCTTTTGCAGCTGCTTCTGCAACATCTTCAGGAGTGTTTGACGGACCACAACCACACAAACCGATAGTTAATAATCCGCATGCCAAGATGCTCATAAAAATTTTCTTCATGATACTTTTGTATTAATAGGTTAATAATCAATATACTGCAAACGTACAGGAAAACAGAACGGCATCTCCCAAGGAGTCTGCCAGAAGATTGCCACTAAAGGTAGGGTGTTCACAATCCAGAAAAATCAAGTAGATGGAGATTGTGCGGAAAAGCCTCGTTTGCGGCCCTGCGCGGGCTGAAAGCCCAACAAGTCCAGAGCCCA
>ERZ1673698.399-NODE-399-length-70277-cov-16.735425_pt1 | contig 70277 bp, 60 predicted proteins | sample MGYA00580228_ERZ1673698 | MGnify/ENA primary metagenome ERZ1673698 (study PRJEB41218, sample SAMN15661768) | gut metagenome | host: Homo sapiens | place: Canada: London | collected 2015-08-20/2019-03-30 | study: EMG produced TPA metagenomics assembly of... | reverse complement strand
TGGCTTGAATCACAAATGATTCATGTTGCATTGTTTAGTTTTCAAAGAACAACTTCGTCTTTCGAAGCCTGCTTTCGAACTTTCATTTGAAAGCCGTTTGCTTCAAGCGACTTTTATATCTTATCGCATTGAGCGGAGCTTGTCAAGAAGTTTTTTCTTTCTTTTTTTCAAGTTCGTTTCGGCTTCCTGCAAATCCCTTGCCAGTCAAGGCTTCTGGGCTTTTGCCGTTGCCGTATCTCTCAGCGACTTGTATTATGATACAGTATACAAAACGAGTTGTCAACACTTATTTTGAAAAAAGATAAAAAAGGCAGGGACACCAAACGATGGCCCTGCTGAGCCGGCTCATTCTGCCGGCATCATGATGATATTGATGGGAAGGTTCGAGGCGCCCGGCGGCGAGAACTCGAACGTGACCGGTCTGTCTCCATCGTAGGCGCCGAGGTCCGTGAGCTCTGTTGTATCCGTGAGGATGGCCAGCCCCTCTTCGCGTGCCTTCTGCGTGGCATCCGACTCCGGCGGCGTCGCATCGCCGAAGTACGGCCGCCCGTACGGCGTCTCGATCATACGGCGCCTTGTCGTCTCCCGTTCCACCGTCATGGCCCCGGCATAGACACCGCCGAGCGGGCTCAGGTAGTACTGGACCGCTCCGTCCTTCGCGACGGGGATCTGCAGCTTGTAGAGCACACCGTAATTGCCGTAGTTCGTGACAGCGCTGCCGTCTGTCGCGTCGATGCCCGTACGGTAGTGGTCGTGGATGTCGTCGGCCAACGGGAAGTAGACCGTGCCGTCCACCGCCGGGTCGTACACCTGCGACGATGTCACGATGCGGTTCATGCCGTGGAACGTGCCGCGCAGACGCTGCTCATCCTTCGGCAGGACATGGGCCTGCTCGAGGAATTCAAACGGATTGGCATCGGCAGGGTACATGATGACCGAGACCTTGATGGGACGGTTGGATGCGAAGTCATAGACGCCGTAGACGAGGTCGCCCGGATGCAGGATGGTCGTGTCCATATCCTCCTGCAGCAGGCGATGGCGGCCGCGGCCGATGTAGATATCACCGTGTGCCTCGCCCTCGAAGTACGCCATCTGCGTCATCTTGCCGACATGCAGGTAATCGGGGCTCGGATAGCATGCGCCGCCGCGCGTCACGCGGACGATGGCCGGCTGGCCGTCCGCACTCTGCAGGACGACGGCCACCTTCTTGTCGGAATCGCTGCTGTTCAGGTGGTAGTAGAGGATGCGGGCCTCCCCCTGCACGGTATCCTGATAGAGGATGCCGTCTTCCGTGACGGACTCAGGGCTGTCCGAGAAGAGCAGCGTGCCGCCCTCATCCTTCGATTCCACCGGCCACATCTTCATGACATGCGATTTCAGCACATTCTTGCGCGCATTCTGCGCGACATGTTCCCGTAAAATCTCCGCCACCTTCTGCTGGATGCCGACAGCCGCGTTCTGCTTAACGGGCTCCGCTTTCTTGCGCTTGTTTTCCTTCTTGCCCTTATCGGTCTTATCGGTCTCAGCGGCAGTCACCGCCGCTTCAGCCGTCTGCTGCACGGCAGCAGGAGCCGGAGCGGCCTCTTTGTGGCGTGCTAGCGCATTCTGCGAGAAAAATACGCCGGATACTAGGCAGGCCAGCAGGCCCGCTGCAATCTTCTTCCTTCGTTTCACGTGTATGGTCTTCCTTTTTGAACGTTTTGTATAAAACTGTCTCATGATGGGTTCTCCAGATGCTGATGGATGCGGAGCTTCGTGAAAACCTCCGCCTTGAGCAGGCGCAGCTTGAACTCCAGCAGCCCGAAGCGCGGATGCGGGATGTTGACGCGCTGCATCAGGTACGGGTCTGTCTCGAACGTGTTGAGCCCGGCGTCACCCGTCACGGCGGTCAGGTACTCGTTCTGCGCGAGAAGCGCCGGCAGCGACGCGTCGTAGGCGCCATTCGGATACGAGAATGTGTAGACCGTGTGGATGCCGTTCCACTCCAGCAGGAGCTTCGACAGATGCACTTCATCGAGCTGTCTCGCTGCATCCATCCCGGTCAGCGGGTCGTGATTGGCCGTATGGCTGCCGATCTCAATGCCGCGGTCCTGCATATCACGGAGTTGTTCCCAGTTCAGATAGCCCGGCTGGCCGATCTCATTCGTGATGACATAGACCGTCGCCTTCATGCCGTATTCCTCAAGGATGGGCAGCAGGTCCGTGTAGTTGTCCTCATAGCCATCGTCAAAGGTCAGGATAATCGGCTTCGCCGGCAGTTCCATCTTGCCGCGCTTGGCCTTCATGAAGTCGAGCATCGAGATGGTCGTGTAGCCCTGCTGCTGGAGGTAGTCCAGCTGCTGGCGGAACTCCTCCGGCGGCACATTGTAGACGTAGGCGTCTTCATCGACAGATTCTGCGACTTCATGGTACTCGAGGACCGGTATCCCCTGTGGCGTCGGTGAGAACACGACCCAGAGGGCGACGGCCAGGAGCAGGAAACAAAGACCCAATAACCATTTCTTCAAGCGACTCAAACCGTATGATCCCCTTCCTTTTCCTTCTCTTTTCCTTCTTCTTTCTCGATTGCGGCAGCCAGCGCATGGAGCTTACGCAAGCGGTGATTGACGCCAGACTTGCTGACGCCGAGCATGTCGCCGAGCTCCACGATGCTCGCGCCGGGCTCTTCAAGGCGCGCCTCCGCCGTCTCGCGCAGGCGGTCCGGCAGGGCCGCAAGGCCCCCTTTCTGCCGGCGCAGCACTTCAATATCGTGGAGCTGGCGGAGTGCCGCATCCACGGCTTTCTGCAGGTTCGCCGTCTCGCAGTTGACGAGGCGGTTGACCTGCGAGCGCACTTCCTTGATGTTGCGCGCGATCTCAAAGGCCTCTACTGCCTTGTCTGCCTGCAGCATGGCCAGGAAGTCGATGATCGCATCGCATTCCTTGAGGTAGACGATGTACGAATCCTTGCGGTCCGTGAAGCCGACAGGGAATTCCATGCGCTTCATCAGCGTGTAGAGCAGGTTGCCGAGGCCGTAGCTGCCGGTGACGAGCTCGAGATGGTAGCTGGCCTCCGGGCGATTGACGCTGCCGCCGCCTAGAAAAGCGCCGCGAAGATACGCGGCGCGGCAACAGGATTTCCGCAAGATGCCCATGTCCGAGTCCATGTTGAGGCTCTCGTCGTGGAGGAAGCCGAGGTGTTCGAGCAGCGTGGCGACAGGCGGTGCCGGCATGACGCGGACGCTGTAGCTGTTGTTCTTCTTGAGCCTGCGGCTGCGGCTCACCGTGATCTCCGTGCGGATGCTGCCGCCCTCGCTCTTGAGGAGCTGCAGCACCTTGCGCGCCACGGCCGCATTTTCCGTCGTGAAGTTGAGGCCAAAGGTGTGGTGCATGCCGAAGGTGATGGTCGCACCCATGCGCAGGAGCGCTGCGAGCTCCGCCGTCCGGCAGCAGGAATCCTCATACGTCAGTCTGGCCAGCTCATTCTTGACTTCCGTTGCAAATGACGGCAAGATCATGCCCCCTATCCATTTATCTCATTTATCAATCTCACCAATTGAAATATCTACTAGCTATGTTTCCCACGCATGTAGTGGTCGCTGCCATTGCCGGGACGCATGCCGTCGACCATCTTCATGACATTGCGGCAGAGCTTCTGCGGGTCGTGACGGATGACGTCGGACTCATTGATGATGTCCGCCTTGATGAAGCCGATGCCGAGCGCATTGATCGCGTCCTCATCGACCTCGACCGGATAGGCGCCTTCTTTGGCATAGTAGGCCTGCATCTCCTTGGAGATGGGCGCGTTGTTGACGAGCATGTAGTCGATGACGCCCTGCCCGCCGTGGTCGAGGATGGCCTTGGCGTGCATCGAGGCCGTGTAGCCGTCCGTCTCGCCGGGCTGCGTCATGACGTTGCAGATGTAAATCTTGATGGCCTTGCTCTTGCGCAGCGTGTCAGCCACGCCATCGACGAGCAGGTTCGGCATGATGCTCGTGTAGAGGCTGCCCGGGCCGAGGATGATGGCATCGGCATTCGTCAGCGCATCGAGCGCGGCCTGCACCGGCTGGACATGCGGCGGGAAGAGCTTGACGCGGCGGATGTGCTTGTGCACCTCCGGGATGTGCGACTCGCCCTCGACGACGGTGCCGTCGTCCATGATAGCGTCGAGGCGCACGTGCTCCTTCGAAGCCGGCAGGACCTCACCCTTGACGGCCAGGACCTTCGACGACTCGCGCAGGGCCGTCTCGACATCGCCCGTGACCTCCGTCATCGCTGCGATGAAGAGGTTGCCGAAGGAGTGTCCGGCAAGCTCGCTCTTGCCTTTGAAGCGATACTGGAAGAGCTTCTCCATCAAAGGTTCGGTATCGGCCAACGCGACGAGACAGTTGCGCAGGTCGCCCGGCGGGATGATGCCGAGGTCCTCGCGCAGCCTGCCGGAAGAGCCGCCATCATCGGCGACCGTCACGACAGCCGAAACGTTCGAGGTCGCAGCCTTGATGCCGCGCAGGAGCACGGAGAGGCCGTGGCCGCCGCCAATGACGGCGATGTTCGGCCCCTTGCCGAGGCGGCGCTTCTCGTAGATGATGTCGACGAGGCGCTCCGAATTATCCGGCAAGAGCACCGTGATGACCGAGCGAATGACGAAGCGCGTCGCGATCAGCATAAGCCCGACGCCCACGATGACGACCGCGATGCCTGCCAGCGTCGTGAACATGTAATTGTAGCTGCCCTTCCAGAGGTAGACCGCGCGGAAGATCGCCTCCTCGATGACATCGAGGTACTTGTAGTTGAAGACGAGTGCGAGCCCGAGGCTGACGAGCATGACGCCGACCGAGAAGAGCAGCAGCCATCGCTTGAATTTCATGCCCGGGTAGAGCCATTTCAGAAGATGCATGCTCAACACTCCTCACGTACATGTTCGCGCACATCGTTCTTCATGAGGTCGCGGTGCTCGAGCCGCGTCGAGTAGCCCTGCGCCGTCAGGCGGTCGAAGATGTGCTTGGCGATGTAGACACTGCGGTGCATGCCGCCCGTGCAGCCGACCGCGATGACGAACTGGCTCTTGCCCTCTTTGATGTACTGCGGCACGAGGAAGTCGAGCATCTCGTCGAGCAGACGCGTGAACTCCTTCGTCACCGGCCACTTCGCGATGTACTCGGCCACCTCCAGCACGGCGCCGCTCTTGTGGCGCATCGATTCGATGTAGAACGGGTTCGGCAGGAAGCGCACATCAAAGACCATGTCTGCATCGAGCGGCATGCCGAACTTGAAGCCGAACGACAGCACGTTGATGCTCATCTGCTCGCCGCCCGATGTGCCGAACAGCCGGTGGATCTTGTCGCGCAGGTCGACCTTGCGCAGTTCCGACGTGTCGATGATGTACGTCGCCTTCGCACGCACGGGTGCCAAGCGCTCGCGCTCCTTGGCGATGCCCTCCGAGATGCGCGAGGACGGCGCCATTGGATGGCGGCGGCGTGTCTCCTTGTAGCGGCGGATGATGGCCGGGTCTGATGCATCCATGAAGAGCATCTCATACGGCACATCATCCTTGTCCATGTCGTTGAGCGTGTGGACAAACGTGTCGAAGAACTCGCGGCTGCGCGTGTCGACGACGAGCACGACCTTGCGGACATGGCCGCCGGAATGCTTGCAGAGCTCAACGAACTTCGGGATGAAGACAGGTGGCAGGTTGTCCACGCAGAAGTACCCGAGGTCCTCAAGATAGCGGCTCGCCTGCGTCTTGCCGCCGCCTGACATGCCCGTCACGATGACGAGGCGAAAAGAATCTTCCTTTGCCTGTTCCGATTTTACCATTTCACTCATCTGACCCACCTCCAAGTACCAGCTCACGGATGGCCTGCGCGAAGCCGAAGTCCTCGCAGCGACCTGTCTCGTAGTCGCAGACTGCCTTGACCTCCGGTACGGCATTGCCCATCGCCACGCTGTGGCCTGCGGCCTTGAGCATCGGCAGGTCGTTGTACGAGTCGCCGATGGCCATCGTATCCTCGATGGCGATGCCGAGCCTATCGGCCAAGCGGCGAATCCCCTCGGCCTTCGAGACGCCCGGGTTGACGATTTCGCCGTAGCGGGCGTTCGACTGCATGGCGACGATTTCCTTGCCAAAGCGCTCATTGAGGATGGCGAGGCGGCGGTTCGTCTCCTCACCGTCCTCCGAGACGGTCAAGAGCTTGCAGACCTCTTGCGTCTGCTCGCACAGGCCGTCCCAGCCGACGACATGGCCCGTGACCTTCTGCTCCTGTTCATAGCGTTGCGCGTGTTCATCATGCACAGGCACCCAGAGCTCATCGCGGCTGTACGACTGCAGGTACCAGCCCTGCTCTTGGCAGAAGTCCACGACCTGCCTGATGACCTCAGGCTTCAGATAGCTCGTGTGGTAGACCTTGCCCTGCGTCGACTTGATCAGCGCGCCGTTGTAGGTGATGATTGGCACATCGACGCCGAGCGCCTCCGCCACAGGCAGGGCTGCTCGGTACATGCGGCCCGTCGCGATCGTCACGATGACGCCAGCGCGCACCGCCTGCTGCACGGCTTCTATATTTTCACGCGGGACATCCTTGCCGCTCGGCAGCAGCGTCCCATCCAGATCCGTCACAAAGAGTTTTACGGACATATGCATGCCTCCTTCATAATGGAAGTAACCTAATCTTATTATCTCCACATCGGGCCAAAAATGCAAGCCGCAATACGAGCCGCAAGGATAGGCTTTGCTTATTTCTATCCCCATGATAGAATAGAAAGATGGTATTTCCCTGATAGAAGAAAGAAGGTCTTTTCTTGAATTGGAAGCTCGTCCTCGCAATCCTCACGTGCAACATCCTCTTCATGTCCTCGAGCTACACGATGCTCATCCCGTTCTTGCCGATGTACCTGACGATGGAACTCGGCGTATCTGACGCTGATGTCAACCTCTGGTCCGGCATTGTCTTCTCCGCCACCTTCCTCGTTTCGGCCGTCATGGCGCCGATCTGGGGCCGCATGGCCGACACGAAGGGCAAGCGGCTCATGGCCATGCGCGCGAGTTTCCTGCTCGCCATCAGCTACTTCCTCGGCGGCATCGTCGAGACGCCGGGCCAGCTCACGCTCATGCGCTTGTTCCAGGGCTTTGCCTCCGGCCTCTGGCCGATGGACCTCGCCATCATGACGCTCTATGCACCACCCAAGAAGATCGGCTTCTGCCTCGGCGTCATGCAGGGCACCCTGACGGCCGGCGGCGTCGTCGGCCCCCTGCTCGGCGGCATCCTCGCCGAAGCCGTCGGCATGCGCTACTCCTTCTTCCTCGCCGCTGCCGCGCTCTTCACGAACTTCCTGATCTTTGCCTTCATCATCAAGGAACCGCCCATCGCCAAGAAGGCCGCTGCAACGGAGGAAGTGCCCGAGGACAATGTCTCTCCCTGGCATATGCCTCTTTTGCGCAACATGCTGCTCTGCGGCACGCTCGTGCAGATGGTCAACCTAATCCTGCAGCCAGTCCTCACGACGTACATCACCAAGCTCGCCGGCCCGCTGCCGAACATCGTCTTCGTCGCCGGCTTCGTCTTCTCGCTCGGCGGCATCGCGGGCGCCATCGCCGCGCCGTTCTGGGGGACGTTTGGCCAGCGGCGCGGTTTCTTCCGCGCCATGTGCCTCGGCATGGCCGGTGCCGGCCTCTCTATGATCATCCAGGGCATCCCCGACACGCTCCTGCCGTTTGCCATCATGCAGTTCGTCGGCGGCCTCTTCTTCTGCGGCATCCACCCCGCCATCAACGCCGTGCTCGCCAACAACACGCCGCCGTCTTATAAGGGGCGCATTTTCGGCATGCTGTTCGCCGCGCAGCAGGTCGGCTCGATGGCAGGCCCCCTGCTCGGCGGCCTCATCGCGACATTCCTCGGCATCCACTGGGTCTTCGCCTTCTCCGGCGTCCTGCTGCTCTGCCTGAGCTCCGCCATCTGGCGCCACTACCGCGGCCAGCGCGGCTGCTGAACCAATCGGCCAAGGCAATCTGTTTGCAGAGCAGTGGCAGGATTTTGCCGCCCTCATGCAGAACTAACAAGGTGTTTAAACCGCTCTACCCCGGCACCCAAAGGATGTGGCCCTATGAACATACACATTGCAGATAAAATCGCTTACTTCTTCATCGCCTTTGCCCTCTACCTGCTGCTGCGCGCCTTCTCCGAGGTGCACACCGCACCGCTGACGAACATCCTGCTCTACGTCTCCATCGCCATCTCCCTGCTCGCCAGCAACATCCCGCGCGTCGTCGATATCCCGCTCCACTGCGTCTACCCCGTGCGCTGCGTCGAGATCTTCAGCTTCGGCCTCGCGCTCGTCTGCTTCCTCGTGCTCTGCATGCGCCACATGTTCATCTGAAACGCTTGAACTACTGCCAGCCAAAAGGCCAGGCCCTCAAAGAGGGACCTGGCCTTTTTATATAGAACGCGATTGCTGTGTCATACCTTAGCAGCGGCTGCTTCCCAGCCGAGCTCGAGGGCTTTCATGTTGGCGTCGACGGTGTGCGGCGGCACGCGGTTGGCGACGGCTTTCTTGATGGCATCGAAGGAGACGATGCCCGTGAGGCGCACGAGGGCGCCGAGGGCGACGATGTTTGCAAAGAGCGGCTTGCCGACTTTCTCGACGGCGATCTTCGTGATGGGGATGCGCACGACGTGCGGGAAGTCGGGGACATTCGGCACGAGCTGCTCATCGAGAACGAGGAGGCCATCGGGGTTGAGGTCCTTATAGTACTTGTCGGCTGCCTTCTGCGTCATGGCCAGCACGAGGTCTGGCACGATGACATGCGGATGGTAGATGGGCGCATCGTCGATGATGACCTCGGACTTCGAGGCGCCGCCACGCGCCTCCGGTCCATACGACTGCGACTGGACGGCCTCCTTACCCTCATCTACGGCCGCAGCCGCGAGGATGATGGCCGCCGTGATGACGCCCTGGCCGCCCGAGCCCGATAATCTAAGCTGTTTCCTCATTTATGAGCACCCCCTGCACGTTCGATGACCTGGTCATATGCGGCATCATAGTCGATGGCCTGTGACTTATAGAGGCAGCCAATCGGGAACTTGTCCTCGCGCTTTTCCTCCGGCAGCTTGTCCCAGGCCGCCTTCATGACGGCGTGGTCGCGCATCCACTTGAGCATGTCCGCGGGGCTGCCCATGCGGTTCTTGCGGCCGAACGCCGTCGGGCACTGGACCATCGCCTCGATGAACGAGAAGCCATCGTTATCGATGCCCTCGGCGATCATGTTGGCCATGTGCTGGACGTGGAAGGCCGTCGAGCGCGCGACGTACGTCGCACCGGCTGCCTCTGCGAGCTTGCAGGCGTCGAAGGTGCGGTCGACGGAGCCGTACGGTGCCGTCGTCGCCTTGGCGCCGATTGGCGTCGTCGGCGAGGCCTGGCCGCCCGTCATGCCGTAGATGTTGTTGTTGAACATGATGACCGTGAGGTCCACATTGCGGCGGCAGCCGTGGATGAAGTGATTGCCGCCGATGGCCGTGCAGTCGCCGTCACCCGTGATGACGATGACGTGGAGGTCCGGGTTGGCGAGCTTGATGCCCGTCGCAAACGGGATGGCGCGGCCGTGCGCCGTGTGCAGGGTATCAAAATCCATGTAGCCCGAGGCGCGCGACGAGCAGCCGATGCCCGAGACGATGACGGTGTTGTCCTGCGAGAGGCCCTTCTTCTCGACCGCCTGGACGATGGCCTTCATCGCGATGCCGTTGCCGCAGCCCGGACACCAGAGATGCGGCAGATGATCCTGGCGGAAATATTGTTCAAAGCTCCGTTCCATCACGCATTACCCCCTGCAATCATATTCTCGATGGCGGAGGTGATGTCCTCCGGTTCAAATGATTTCATATCGTATTTGCCGCAGAGCGAGACCTTGCAGTCACTGTGCGCGGCGCGGCGCACCTCGTTGACGATCTGCCCGTAGTTGAGCTCCGCGACAAGGATGCCCTTGACCTTCGCCGAGAGCGCCTCGATGGCCTTGTCGGCAAATGGCCAGATGGTCATGAGGCGCAGCATGCCGACTTTGCGGCCCTTCTCGCGCTCCATGCGCACGGCCTCGTATGCCGTGCGCGCCGAGCCGCCGAACGAGACGACGGCGTACTCGGCATCATCCATGAAGTACGATTCCGTGTGGATAATCTCCTCGCCGGCACGCGCGATTTTCTCGTGCAGGCGGCGGATTGACGATTCCGTGACCTCCGGACTGCCGGACGGGAAGCCCGTATCATCGTGGATGAGGCCCGTCACATGGATGCGGTAGCCCTGGCCGAAGTCTGCAACATTCGGCACGAGGTCCTCGTCCGGCGCAAATGGCTCGTAGCCCTCCGCGCGCGTTTTCTTCGGCTTGCGGCGCGGGTAGACTTCGACGTGGTCTGGAAGCTCGACCTTCTCGCGCAGATGGCCGATGACCTCGTCCATGAGCAGGATGACCGGCGTGCGGAAGCGCTCCGCATAGTTGACGGCCATGACCGTCGCATCGTACGTCTCGCGCACGCTCCAAGGCGCGAGCGCGATGACCGGGTGGTCGCCGTGCGTGCCCCAGCGCGCCTGCATGACATCGCCCTGCGACGGCGAAGTCGGCTGGCCCGTCGAAGGGCCGACGCGCTGCACATCGACGAGCACGCACGGTATCTCCGCGCAGGCTGCGTAGCCGATGAGTTCCTGCTTGAGGGAAAAGCCAGGACCGCTCGTCGCATCCATGACCTTGCTGCCCGCCAGCGACGCGCCGAGGATGGCGCCCATGCTCGCGATCTCATCTTCCATCTGGACGAACTTGCCGCCGTGTTTCGGCAGCAGGCGCGCCATCGTCTCCGCGATCTCCGTGGACGGCGTGATCGGGTAGCCGGCGAAGAAGTTGACGCCAGCCGCGATTGCACCTTCTGCGCAGGCTTCATTGCCCTGCATCAATCTCGCTTTGCTCATTGTGCTGCCTCCTCCTTGACTCTATCCACAAAAATCGCATAATCGGGGCAGCGCAGCTCGCACTGGCCGCAGCCAATGCACGCATCCCCGTTGACGACCTGTATCTTGCCGAGCTCGCTGACGGCCAGCACGGACTTGGGGCAGAACGCCGCGCAGATGCCGCAGCCCTTGCAGCGCACCGTCTTGATGGTGATCTCTGACTTCATGGTATTCCCTCCTGAAGATATCACAGCTTTTATGTGAAATATGCATAGGAACTATGCTTCTTTCGCCATATACTTTTACATCATAGCAGATATTTGCCTAAAAATCCAGCTTTATTGTAAATTCATGAATGTATACAAAGTAAAGGTGTGTGGAACCGTTACGAATATCGTACCGCGATTTCATGGACTCTCGTATGGAATAGTTCGCCATCCAAGGACAGTTCCCCTTCTTTTTGAGCGTCGGCAGGATTTTCCCCGCCCCGCCGCCAATAATAGAAGGTACAGACAGGACAACAAACTGCGATTCACATATCTAGGAGGTCTTTTTATGCAGAGTTTTGAGTTCAAGATGCCGACGGAGATCATCTTCGGCCGCCATGCGGAGGACCGCGTGGCCGAGAAGCTGCGCGCGTACGGCGCGAGCCGCATCTACATCGTCTACGGCGGCGGCAGCGTCGTCAGGAGCGGTCTGCTCTCGCGCATCGAGTGCCAGCTGACGTCCGCCGGCCTCGCCTTCCAGGTGCTCGGCGGCGTCCAGCCGAACCCGCGCGTCGCACTCGTGCGCGAGGGCGTCCGCGAGGCACTCGCCTTCAAAGCCAACTTCATCCTCGCCGTCGGCGGCGGCAGTGTCATCGACTCGGCCAAGGCCATCGCCCACGGCGTGGCCAACCCCGGCACGGACGTCTGGGATTTCTGGAGCGGCCGTGCCAAACTCGAAAAGACCATGCCCGTCGGTTCCGTACTGACACTCGCCGCTGCGGGCAGCGAGACGAGCGACTCCGCCGTGTTGACGAATGAGGACACGATGCGCAAGGTCGGCCTCAACACACCGCTCAACCGCCCGGTCCTCGCCTTCATGAATCCGGAGCTGACCTTCACCGTCCCCGAGAAGCAGCTCGTCTGCGGCGTCGCCGACATCATCATGCACACGCTCGAGCGCTACTTCACCAAGGTCAAGGAAGCCAATGTCTTCACCGACCGCGTGGCCGAGGACCTCATCAAGACTGTCATGGATGCCTCTAGAGTTGCCATCAAGAACCACGAGGACTACGATGCTATGAGCGAGATCATGTGGTGCGGCAGCGTCTCTCACTCCAACTTCACAGAGCTCGGCCGCGGCAAGGACTTCTCCGTCCACAAGCTCGGCCACGAGCTCAGCGCCCGCTTCGACGCGACGCACGGCGCCTCACTGACGGCACTCTGGGGCTCCTGGGCCAAGTACGTCTACCGCGATGACACCGCCCGCTTTGCGCAGTTCGCCGAGCGCATCTTCGGCGTAGATGCAAGCAGCGGCACGGAAGAAGAGCGCGCCCAGCTCGGCATCGAGAAGATGGTCGCCTACTTCAAGAGCCTCGGCATGCCCGTGAGCCTGCCAGAACTCCTGCAGACGAAGCTCAACGACAGCGAGCTCCACAGCCTCGCTGACCTCGCCACCGCCGGCGACACGAAGAAGCTCGGCACCTTCCACCCGCTCACGCGCAAGGATGTCCTCGCCATCTACAAGCTCGCCAACGCCTGATAACCAGATAAAAAAGCACACAAAAATCCCCGGTCTCGGATGATGTCAGATTACATCATCCGGGACCGGGGATTCTTTATGACTTAGGGGTTATCAAACCGATGCGCTTTGCGCATCGAGATTCTTGGCATCATTTGCCGAGGGCAGCCTGGCCCTTGTCGAGGAGCTCCTTGCCGCAGTGCTTGACGACGAGGCAGGCAAGCGTCATCAGGGCGATGGCGAGCACGAGCTGCAGGCCGTCGACGCCGATGAGGAATTTGCCGGCCATGAGCTTCGTGATGCCGCCGTAGACGCTCATGACGAGTGCCGTCATCGTGACGATGAACATGAAGACCATCGGCACGTAGAGCATCCAGCCCTTGCGGTTCGTCATCTTGAGGAAGACGGCGAGGGAGATCAGAACGAGTGCGGAGAGCAGCTGGTTGGCTGCGCCGAACAGCGGCCAGATATTCATGTAACCGGCGAGGCAGAGGCCGTAGGCGAAGACGAGCGTGAGGATCGTGGAGACGTATTTGTCCATGAAGAACTTCTGCGTGCTGCTTGCCTCAACGCCATCGCTCGGCTTGACCATCTCCTGCATGGACATGCGGCCGATGCGGGCGACGGAGTCGATCGTCGTCATGCCGAGTGCCGATACGCACATCGTGATGAAGCAGGCCGAGAAGCCAGCCGGCAGGCCGAAGATATTCGTGAAGAACGTGCTGATGCCGGCAGCGAAGATCTGGAACGGCGTGCCCTGTGCCATGACACCGTTCGAAGCAGCGGCGCAGGCAATAGCGAGGGCGACGACGCCGAGCATGCACTCGCAGAGCATCGCGCCGTAGCCTACTGGCAGCATATCCGTCTCGTTGGCAATGGCCTTCGAGGACGTACCAGAGGAAACGAGGCTATGGAAACCGGAGACAGCGCCGCAGGCGATCGTGATGAAGAGGATCGGGAACAGCGGCTTGCCATTGACTTCAAAACCGACGAAGGCCGGCATATTGACGGATGGGTTTGCGGCGAGAACGCCGATGACGCCGCCGGCGACCATGCCGAGCAGCAGGAAGGAGCTCAGGTAATCGCGCGGCTCCATGAGCAGCCACATCGGCAGGACGGCTGCGATGAAGCAGTAGCCGAAGACGATGTAGCGCCAAGTCGGCACATCGAAATAGAGCGGGAACTGCATGCCGACCGCGAACATCGCGACGACGAGCACGACGGCGACGATGAACTTCAGGACACCAGACGGCTTGACCTTGCTGATGAAGATGCCAAAGCCCATGGCGACGACGATGTAGAGCATGGAGATTGTAGCGGCCTGTGCGCCCGGCGTATTGAGCGTGCCGTTGGCGCCGAAGCCGTTGAACGTCTTCGCGATGATATCGGCAAACGCTGCGATGACGAGCAGCGTGAAGAGCCAGCTGAACAGCAGGAACAGGCGGCGGCCCGTGCGGCCGACGTACTGCTCGATGAGCAGGCCCATCGACTTGCCTTCATTCTTGACCGATGCGTAGAGCGCCGTGAAATCCTGGACCGCGCCGAAGAACGCGCCGCCAATCAAGATCCAGAGGAAGGCCGGCAGCCAGCCGAACATCGCGGCGATGATTGGGCCGGTCACAGGGCCTGCGCCCGTGATGGACGAGAACTGATGCGCAAATACGGTGAAGCGGGAGGCCGGCGAATAATCCTGGCCATCATTCTTGCGGACAGCCGGTGTCGGTGCCTTCGGATCGATGCCCCAGGTCTTTGCGAGCCAGCGTCCATAGAACAGGTACGCACAGGCAAACCAGACGAGTGCGATACCGACAAGCATTAATCCTGTCATATGAATCCTTCTTTCTACCCAAATGAAACAATAAAAATAAATCCCGCTCGCAACGTTCGCGAACGGGACCTCTTTGTCTCTGAGCAAGATACATGCCAATGAGAAAGGTCATTCGCTCCGTTGCGATAGACACTTAATGGATAATTTGTATCTTAGCACTCAGTTATATAATTGTCAACTTGTAAAGTAAAGAAATAATTTTCAGAGTGTTTTCATTTTTGCTTGGTAGCCTGCGCAGCGGCCTGTTTCTGGCGCGCGCGCTCTTTTTTCCAGGCCCAGACGCAGCGGATGCCCGGGTGCATGTGCGGCAGCACGAAGCAGCGGCTGCACGAGACACAGATGGACTTCTCGCCGCCCGCGAGCTCCTTCGTGACGAAGTCCGGCTCCGCGATCAATGAGCGGCCGAGCGAGACGCACTCGATGCCAGCTTTGATGACCGCCTCCATATCCGCGAGCGAGCGCACGCCGCCGACGAGGCTCAGCGGCATGTCCGGCACCTCGGCGCGCAGGCGCTTGACCTGCGGCAGGTAGTAGAGCGTCGCCGTCTTCGGCAGGTTGATGAAGTCGACGCCCGAGAACTCGACGAGCTCCACGCCGAGCGCCTTCGCGCGCCGCAGCAGCCAGACCATGTCGCGGTGGTAGCCCTCGGCATCCTCCGCCTTCGTGTCGACGTTGACCTTGATGAGCACGGGGAAGTCTTGGCCACAGGCCTCGTGGATACCGCAGATGATCTCCTCCACCATGCGGAAGCGATTCTCGATGGTGCCGCCATACGCATCCTCGCGCTGGTTGAACGTCGGGTCGATGAAGCGCGAGAGCAGATACGAGTGAGCGGCATGGAGCTGGACACCGTCACAGCCGGCCGACTGCAGGCGCTTCGCCGATGCGATGAAGCACTGCTCGATGTGATGGATCTCCTCCACCGTCAGCGCGCGCGCATGGCGTCCCTTCTTGAGCGGGCGCGCGACGACGTCGGCGAGGTCCTCATTGTCGATGGCACGCGGGCCGGCATGGTTGATCTGCGCGATGAAGCGCGCATCGTGCGCATGGGCAATCGCGACGGCCTTGCGGAACTGGTCCGTGAACGAGTCTGCGTAGATGTTGACCTGCTCGGGGTTGGCGCGGCCCAGCGGGTCCACGCAGCAGTGACCCGAGATGATCGTGCCGAGGTTGTTCTCGGCCAGCGTCTCATACATCGCGTACTCTGCCGCCGTCATGTAGCCGTCTTCCCCCGCGAGGAAGCTGTGCACGGCCGAACGGATGACGCGGTTCTTCAGGGCAAGATGCTGCAGATGCAGCGGCGTTTCGATGATGCTCATGATAACTCTCCTATGAATCCAAGATAAAACGACAGATGATAACAGGTAGCAATAACGGATAAAAGATAAAAGAAAAGGGCTGTCGATTGTCAACAGCCTCTTGCTTGTTTGATTACTGGTCGACGCGGCAGATATCCGCGCCAAGGCCGACGAGCTTCTCGACGAGATTGTCGTAGCCGCGGTCGATGTGGTGGATGTAGCCGACCTGGGTCTCCCCTTCTGCGACGAGTCCCGCGAGGACCATCGCCGCACCGGCGCGCAGGTCCGTTGCCTTGACCTGGCAACCGTAGAGCTTCTCCACGCCCTCGACGATCGAGGTGCGGCCGTCGATCTTGATCTTCGCGCCCATGCGCTTGAGCTCATCGACGTGCATGAAGCGGTTCTCGAAGACCGTCTCCGTCACGATGCCCGTGCCTTCCGAGATGGCCATCATCGCCATAAACTGCGCCTGCATGTCCGTCGGGAAGCCCGGATACGGCATCGTCTTGATGTCGACCGACTTCGTGCGGCGGTCGCAGGTCACACGGATACCATTGACATCCTCCTCAATCGTCACGCCAGCTTCCTTGAGCTTGGCGATGACCGGCTTGAGGTGCTCGCTGATCGCGTTCTCGATGTAGACATCGCCGCGCGTCATCGCCGCTGCCACCATGTAGGTGCCCGCCTCGATGCGGTCGGGGATGATCGTGTAGTCGCGGCCCGTGAGCTTCGGCACGCCGTCGATCTTGATGACATTCGTGCCGGCACCGCGGATCTTCGCGCCCATGACGTTGAGGTAGTTCGCGAGGTCTACGATCTCCGGCTCCTGTGCGGGGTTCTCAAGGACGGTCTGGCCTTCTGCCATGGAAGCCGCCATGATGATGTTCTCCGTCGCGCCGACGCTCGGGAAGTCGAGATAGATCTTCGCGCCCTTGAGGCCCTCCGGAGCAGCCGCCTCGATGAAGCCGTGGCCGACGCGGATCTGTGCGCCGAGAGCCTCGAAGCCCTTGAGATGGAGGTCGATGGGACGCGTGCCGATGGCACAGCCGCCCGGCAGGGAAATCTTGGCCTGTCCGCAGCGAGCGAGCAGCGGTCCCATGATCAGGAAGGACGCGCGCATCTTGCGCACGAGATCGTACGGCGCTTCACAGCTGCCGATGACCGTGCTGTCGACAAACAGCTGATGCGTCTCCTTGCGGAACTCAGCCTTGACGCCGAGTTTCTGCAGGACTTCCGTGATCGTATGCACATCTTCAAGAGCCGGGACCTCGTCGAGAAGACTCGGCGAGTCCTGTCCGAGAAGAGTTGCCGCAATAATCGGCAGTACCGCATTCTTCGCCCCGCTGATCTTGACGCGGCCCTCCAGCCGGCGTCCGCCATGTATAACCAACTTTTCCATTTAAGTCCTTTTTCCTCCTATAGCAGCACAGCCACTTCGACCGCTGTGCTTAAAGCATCATTTTCCAGTGTATCATCATATTCACCTGCTGACAATAGGGGGCGGTCACTTTCTCTCGACCTGCAGGGTCGTATGGATGACATTGTCGATGATATAGTTCGTCGTGAATTTCGTCTCGCCCGGCGTCTCGTTCTTCGGCGCGTTCAGCGAGAACGAGAACTTGCGCTGCTGCGCTGCCTCGCGGGCCGCCTTGGCAGCCTCGCGCGCGGCCTTGCGCTGCTGCGAAGGCGTCATCGGCACGGCCGAAGCGCCCGGCGCGATGATGATCTCGTTGTTGCGTCCCGTGCGCTTGAGGCTCTGGAGCTTGTCCTTCGTCGTAGTCGTCTTGTCCTCCTGCGCGATGAGGTCGACACCCGTCTGCTGCAGGAGCTTGAGCTGGGCAATCGGCGCGATACCGCCGCCGCGGATGTCAAGCGTCAGCGGCCCCTCAGGTGCCGTCACCGGCACGCGGTACGGGATCAGCAAGGTCTCCTTGTCGCGGCGGTACGGCTTGATCGTCGTCGTGAACTTGACGAGGTCGCCCGGCTTGACGGTCGTCTTGTCCGGCACAGCCGAGAGGAGCGTCGCCGTTTTGCGGCCGTTCTCCATCTGGACGTCGACCTGGACATCGACGATGTCCGACTCCTGGTCCGTGTTCGAGCAGATGACGTTCATCGCCTGCATGAGCTCGCCGACGGCAATCTGGCCGACGTCGGCCGTGTTGTAGAACATGTTGCTGCGCTCGAACTTGCCGCCGTCCGCCGCATTCGTGCGGATGGTGAAGTGCACGTTAGCCGTTGCGCCCGCTAACGTGTCCGACGTCTTCGTCATCGCCGCATAGGCGATGCCGCCAGAGAGCTCCGGCAGGAATGCCTCATCGTAGGCGATGCGCGCACCGTAGTCATCCGTGCGGCCGAGCGTCGTGTCCTGGATGCGGACCTTGACCGGCACGACTGTCGGGAAATCGCCGATCGTGCCGGCGATGCCCGTCTCGCGGTCCTGGCTGATGCGGCCGATGATGTTGCCGATATTCGCGATCTTCATGCCGTTGCTCTGGCCGCTGATCGTGCCGACGACCGTCGCATCCGTCATGAAGTAGTTGACGTTGCCGCGATGCAGGAACGGATGGCCGAAGCCGAGAATCTTCTTGCCATCCACAGCCGTGACCGTGCCCGTCGCGCCGACGGCGAAGTCACCATAGACGATGGCGACGCCGACCGCACTGCCCGGCTGCAGGCTCGCGTTGTAGAGCGTATTGCCCTCGCCTTCCGTGCGCACGCCCATCGGCATGAAGGTGACGTCACGGCCCATCGGCACGTTCTTCTGCAAGAAGTCGATGCTCGGCTCATTGAAGCCCGAGAGGTACATGACGGCCTTGGGCTGCTTCGTCAGCTCTTTCTTGTCGGATGCAGCCGGTTTCTCGGCAGAAGCATCCTTCGCTGGAGCAGTTTCGGTGGCAGCAGCTTCTGCCGCTACCGCCTCGGCCTGCTTCTCTGGAGCCTCAGCATTCTCAGCCTTGGCGTCAACATCCTTGCCATCGGCGTCCTTAGCATCGGCATTCTCAGCAGACTTGGCATCCGTGTTCTCGGCAGCTGCAGCTTTGGCCTTCTCTGCCTCAGCCTTCTCCTGCTCCGCTTTTTCCTGCTTGGCCTTCGTCTCGGCCGCCGTATCCTCCGCCTCGTGGATGACATCCATGACGCGGTTGAGGATAGCGTTGCCATTCGTCTCCGCCTTCTTGTTGTCCTCTTCCTTGGCCTTGGCCTCTTCCTTCTTGCGTTCCTCCACGACCTTGTGGATGTTGATTGTCTTAAGGCGCGTCTTGTTCTTCGTATCCGGCATCGTCCAGAGCTTCATCATGTCCTCGATTGGCGTGATGAAGAAGGTGTACGGCGTCATCTCCTTGATGCCCGCCGCCACAGCGCCGACGAGGCGGCCATTGACGTAGACGGGGCTGCCGCTCATGCCCTGCAGGATGCCGCCCGTCTGCTCAATCACGGGGCCGCGCGCGCGTGCCATGATCATGCGGGACGATCCTTTGCCATTGTCCATATTGCCCACGATATCCACATCGAAGCTGCGGATCTCGCCCGAGCTGTCCACCACGGTATAGGCCGTGCCCGTCATGCCACCTTTGACATCCTGGAACGGCAGAATGGGGTCCATCGCGTGTGCCGGCACAGCCGCCGTCGCGAAGAACATCGCAGCAATACCAGTCGCGATGACCTTCCTCATGAATTTATACAAACGTACTCACCTCGTAAACGCCAGAATCAAACTCGAAAAATACTACTAGTTTTCATTATAACATACTCGTCCAGCCCTGTGCATGCCTCTTTTATTTCTTGACAAGGACCAGGCCATCGCCGACGAGGCGCTCCTGCCCGTCTGACGGAGAGTTCTGCACCTCACCGTTCACGACGAGATCCGACGAGCCGCCGCCGTCGAGGTTCAGCGCATCCTGCGCGCCGAACTTCACGAGCAGCTTCGCCCAGTCCGTCAGCGTCAGGCCGACGCTGTGCGACTGGCGGCCGTCGACGACGGCTAAGAGATAGCGGCCATCTTTCGTGATGCCGACCGCACTGCGCGGCGCGCGGCCGATGCGGATATCCGCAGGAAAATCCTCCTCGTCGACCGTCACATGGACGCGGCCATTCTCCACGAGGCGCGGGCCGCAGCCGATGATGAAGTCCATGTTCTGCCAGCCGTCGCCGAGGTTCTCCTCGATCATCACAGGGTCGCCGACCTGCACGCCGCCGAGCGCATCGGCCGCCATGCCGTGCACCGAGATGACGACGCCATCTGCAGGGATTGGCGAATCGTTCTGGCGGATATCCGTGACGCGGCCGCCGCGCACGATGTACTCACGGCCGTATTCATTCGTGCCCGTCGAGCTGCCGTAAGCGCGGTTGTAGATGACGAGGCTGTCCGCGCCGCGCTCGCAGTCGACGCCGGCCACACTGACGCTGACGCCGCCCATCGTGACCGTGCCGTCATACGAGATCTTGCCGAAGACCGGCGTGCCGTCCTTGCGCAGGCCAAACGCCGAACGCGTGTAGTACGTCGTGCCGACCGTCTGGCCGTTGATCTGCGTCACGCCGAGGATGTCGCCCGCCGGCGCGAAGTACGAGGCATTGATGCCGGCCACGCCGCCGGCTCTGGCAACGATGCCGCTGACGGCCTCACGTCCCGGGATTTTCCCTTTTGCGAGAGTCGGCACGAGACGGTAGCGCGCGGGGTCTGCCTCTAAGAGCCAGGCCGATACCTTGCCGTAGTCATCCCAATAGACATACGTGTGTTCCGTCAGGCCCGGCGCGATCTCCTGCACATAGTCACCATCGATGGTGCCCGGCATGCCCGTACTGCTGCCCTTCGTGGCCGTGACCGCCGGCTTGCTGGCCGCCGTGCCCGCAGTGCTTGTTGCCGCACTCGTATCCGGCAGCACATCGATAAAGAGGCGCGTCGGGTTCTTGAGCGTGCGGACCTGATACGAGAGCCCCGCCTTGAGCTTCATCGTCACGATGAGATGCTTGCCCTTTTTATTGTAGGCAATCGACTCGATGCGGCTGCCCTTGGCCGGCACAGCCGAGAAACCTTTGTACGACGTATCGGCGAGGTCGAGCGTCAGCGTGCGGCCGTCCCCGGAGATCGCTGTCGTGTAGACAGGCATGTCCGTGAACTCGTAGACTACGCGGTCGTGCTCGCTGCCGCTGTGGAAGCGCATCGAAGTCAGCCCCGCCGCCATCGCGAAGCTCTGTCCGAGGAATAATGCCGCAGCGGCAAACACCGCTGCGCGGCGAAGGATCTTATTCATATTGATCTCCCTTCCAATAAAAAACCTTCCCGGCATGGTGCAGATGCGCACATGCGGGGAAGGAAAGCGTCAGCTTTTATTTCCCGATCTTGAGGTTCATGGCCTTGCCGTCGAACTTCGAGAACGTGTCGAGCGCCTTGCCGCAGCCGAGCGCGACGCAGGAGAGCGGATCATCGGCGAGAGCCGTCGGGATGTCCGTCTCGCGGCGAATGAGCTCATCGAGGCCGAAGAGCAGCGCACCGCCGCCCGTCAGGATGATGCCGCGGTCCATGATGTCCGCCGAGAGCTCCGGCGGCGTTTCCTCGAGGACCTTCTTGACGCACTCGACGATGCGCGAGACCGAAGCGCCGATGGCCTCAGCCACCTGCTTCGTCGTGATCTGGACCGTCTTCGGCAGGCCCGTCAGGAGGTCGCGGCCGCGGATGTCGAGCGTCTCATCGCGCGCCTCAGGGTAAGCTGCGCCGACCTTGAATTTGATGTCCTCGGCCGTGCGCTCGCCGATCATGAGATTGAACGCGCGCTTGACGTAAGCGATGATGTCCGAGTCGAACTTGTCGCCGGCAATGCGCAGCGACTCGCTGTTGACAATGCCGCCGAGACTGATGACTGCGATGTCCGTCGTGCCACCGCCGATGTCGACGATCATCGAGCCACATGGCTCCACGATGTCGAGGCCAGCGCCGAGCGCTGCTGCGAGCGGCTCCTCGATGAGCTGCGTGTGACGCGCGCCAGCCTGCTCAGCAGCTTCCTGTACGGCGCGCTGCTCGACCATCGTGCAGCCCGACGGGATGCAGATCATGATGCGCGGACGGAAGACAAAGCTGCGGCCGACGACCTTCTCGATGAAGTGACGCAGCATGCTCTCCGTGATGTCGTAGTCCGCGATGACGCCCTCGCGCAGCGGACGGATGGCGACGATGTTGCCCGGCGTGCGGCCGATCATGCGACGCGCCTCCTCGCCGATGGCGAGAACGCGGTTCGTGTCCTTGTCCACCGCGACGACAGACGGCTCGCGCAGCACGATGCCCTTCCCCTTTACATAGACCAGCACGTTGGCTGTGCCAAGGTCGATGCCGATATCCATTGACATACCAAACATTTTATTGAAATCCCCTTCCAACCGATAAAAGAATGATATCATACCTTCTGGAAAAGATTATGGCAGAATCAGATGAAAAGCAGCGGGAAAACAGATGCCGCCCATTCTATGCCATCTTTTCTCATTGATATACTATATAATACTTCGCGCGCTTTTACAATGGGTGGAACAGGCGAAAAAGCCAGAAATATGAACGTCTCGGGCAGGCACAGCAAAAATTTGCAAAATTTCATGTTATTTACGATAACTTACGCCAATTTTGTGAAAAATTTCTCTTTTTTCTTCTTTAAAAGACGCATTGACAACGAAAAAACAGGATGATACGATTAATTTGACTTAGAGAAATTTTATAGGAGACGTATCTATTATGAAAAAAGCAATTGCCATCCTTCTCATCATCGTCGCAGCTTTCCTCGGCACGCTGCTCTACTTCCGCGCCCACGACACGCGCACGGCCGACAGCCTCTCCGCCTACGCGCGCATCGAGTTCACGGGCCTGCGCGGCTCCGACGGTTCCGCGACAAGCGCCCACTTCACCGTCTGGGATACGCGCTATGACGGCGCCAAGGCCGACTCCAAAGTCACGCTCGTGACCGACGACAAGGAGTGGCCGCTGATCGCCTCTGTCAAGCAGAAGAACGCGGGCGCCTTCCAGAAGGAGAACGAGATCTCCGTCTTCCTGCCGGCCGCCACGCTCGACGACATCAAGGCCGCTAAGACCATCCGCTTCCGCTATTCCTACAAGGATGGCCAGACGATTGACCTGCCGCTTAACGACGCCGACCTCGCCTACTGGAAAGGCCAGGTCGAGTAAACCATCGGCTATATTGAGCGCGTAAAACGCATAAAAAAGGAGCATCCTCGCAGGGGGATGCTCCTTTTGCGTGCAATCGATCAGCCTTTGTAGACGCGCGGCACGCGCGGGGAGATCAGGCAGGTGACCTCGTAGTTGATGGTATTGAGCCACTTGGCTGCCGTGTCGGCCGTGACCATCTCATCGCCGAAAAGCACAGCCGTCGCGCCTTCCTTGACATCCGGCAGTTCCGTGACATCGACCATGACCTGGTCCATACAGACGCGGCCCGCAATCGGCGCCTTGCGTCCGCCGAACGAGACGTAACCGCCGTTGCCATATGCGCGGATGTAGCCGTCGGCATAGCCGATCGGCAGCGTCGCGATACGGCTCTCGCGCTCCGCGATGAACTGGCGGCCGTAACCGATGCTCTCGCCCGGATGCAGTGTCTTTATGAAGACGACCTTGGCGCAGACCTTCATGACCGGCTTGAGGTCAATCGGGTGCGTGACCTCATCCGACGGCCACATGCCGTACTGGATGACGCCGGCGCGCACCATGTCGTAGTGCGCCTCCGGGATCTCGAGGATGGCCGCCGACTCCGCGATGTGGCGGATCTTGAGCTTGACGCCTGCTTCCTCGACGGCCTTCAGGGCCTGCTCAAACTTCGCGAGCTGCCCCTTCGTATACGTCTTGTCCTTGCTGTCTGCCATCGCGAAGTGGGAGAACATGCCCTCGATCTCGATGTTCGGCAGCTGCTTGACCGCCGCGGCTAAAGCGCCGATCTCCTCGGGGCGGATGCCGATGCGGCCCATGCCCGTCTCGACCTTGAGATGGACCTTCGCCGTCTTGTGCTGGCGCACCGCTTCGCGCGAGATAGCCTCTGCGAGCGGCAGCTCGCAGACGACCTGCGTGACATCGTAGTCAACGATATCGCGCGCCTCATCCGGCAGTACGAGACCTAAGAGCAGGATTGGCACCGTGAAGCCCGCCTCGCGCAGCTCGATGGCCTCGCCGAGCGTCGCGACCGCGAGATAAGAGGCCCCCGCCTCCACCGCGACGCGCGCGACAGCCAGAGCACCGTGGCCGTAGGCATCCGCCTTGACGACGGCGCAGAGCTTCGCCCCGCCGCGAATATTCTTCTTGATCTCCTCGTAATTATGCCTAAGGGCCGCAAGATCAATCTCCGCCCAGGCCGCACGATTTGGCATACAAATCCCCTTTTCTCACACCTAGTCAAATTCTCTTCTCAGTTTACTACACGGCCTAGAAAAGTCAAGCATCGATGCGGCAACAAAAAAGGCCTCCGCCGAAGCGGAGGTCTTTTGTTTGTGATGGAAATCTGCTAATCGAAGGATTAGAAGAATACCTCAACACGACCGAAGAGGTTCTCGACATCGTGGTTCTCGAGGAGGCTCTTGCCGTTGCCATAGCGCAACGTTGCAACAACGTTCTTGAACGGAGCGTAGTTCGTGCCGACTTCCCAGCCCTTCTGACCAGCGAGGATTACATCAAACGTGGAGAACAGATCCGTGTTCTGGCCGAGGTAGCGGTAAGCTGCCCAAGCACCCCAAGTGCCCTTGTTCTCAGCCTCAGCACCCTTGTAGCTGTACTGAGCGCTCCAAGCCTTGTCGAAGTCATCAGCCGACGTGTTGTTGGCATAGAAGCCGTTCAGGGCATTCGTCTTATCGAAGCGATAAGCAGCCTTTGCGAGCCAGATATTGGCATTGTCTTCCGTGTTAGCCTTTGCACCCTCGTCAACTGCATAGTTGAAGGTATCCGAATTCAGATGATGGTAATCGACACCGCCGACGAATTTGCCATCGCCATAGCCGAGACCAGCATACTGGTAGTTAGCCGTCTTCTCGCCAACACCAAACTTCTGCGTGAAGTCGCTGTCGTTATCCATGTTCTGGCGGCCAGCACCAGCCGTGAACGTCACCTTGTTGCCGAACTGGACTTCAGCACCGGAGAACGACGTATCGAAGATGCTGTCGTTATCAATCTGAGCGAACTTACCGAGCTTGACCTGGAAGTTGCCGTAGTTACCCTGAGCCCAGACGCGCTTGAGCGTAACATCCGTGTCCTGCATGCTGTCCGTGCCATGCTCACGGTTGACATCAGCGTTGTCCTTTGCGAGGTCCGTGGAAGCATCGAGACGTGCATTTACATGCCAATGGCTGTTGACTTCAGCGCTCGGCTCGAGGCGGAACAGGAGCTGATCGTCGTTCGTCTTCTTGTTTGCATCCTTGTCGCGATGGCTGTAGTACGTGTACTCAGCCTTGCCGTTCCATTTTACCATGTCAGCATTGCGCTCGAGGTTGCTGACGCGGACGCCGAGGTTGTTGAGCTCATCGGAGAACTCAGCAGCGAGCTTGTCGATGAGGGCCTTATCAGCAGCGGAGACATCGCTCTTAGCCATAGCCTTAGCGATCATCTGAGCCATCTCATAACGCGTGATGTTCTGGTTGCCACGGAAGGTCGTGTCGCCATAACCTTCGATGACGCCATCAGCTGCGAGCTGGGATACAGCGTCGTAAGCCCAATGGTCAGCCGGTACATCGGAGAACGGGTTTGCAGCAGCAAACGTCGTGCTAGCAGCGCCGACAACGAGAGCCGTCGTCAGAGCGGATACGAGAGTCTTTTTCATAAAGAACTCCTCCTTCAAAAAATAGAAATGAACATTTTGTCCAAGTTCCATCGGAGGATTCCTCATGAGTGTCCATGTTTCCTCAGTCTCTTCCTTCGATTTCCCTTAGGCTGTGTTAATTATAGCAGAGTTACCTTCAGTAGTCAAATTTAGATGCCGCTGAAAACTAAATAACAAAAAACCTCCTGAACAGGGAGGGGGAACTTTCCGTTCAGGAGGGGGGAAACATACTTTATAGGCCTTTAGGAAGAGATATCTTCTCAATTAACCGGGGATAACGATATCCAGAACAGTCTGGCGGAATGCGTCATATCCCTGATCCACGAGGATCTGATAGAGATGCATATCCGACGCTTGCGAGTAGACGTAGTTGCGCAGATTGTAGAACTTGCTGCTATCAAGGTCTGCTTTCGTCAGGCCGTAGTCAGACAAAGCAACCTTTTTCAGGTATTCCTGTGTCCAGGACGAAATACCCGAAGTCAGGACGAAATCATGGTCGCCGAGGTGTACCAGGAAGGATTCCGGGCGTCTCGGCAGGGGCAGCGTCTCGCCATCCGGTGCCAGATAACCTTCCTTGATTGGATCTTTGCCAGCGATGATGGCAGCCGCCTTGATATAGCCGACTGGTTTCTTTTCTTCGCTGGGCCAGCCCGCATGGTCATGGGATACTGCCACTGCTACTACAACATCCGGACGCAAGCCGCGGTACATGCAGTCCGCTACCTGCTGGATGTGATGGCAGCCCGTGCCAGCAATCTTGATTTCTGGCAGGCACTTGTGATCTGGGGTCCACTGCAGAATCCACGGTTTGGTTAAATCATGCAGCAACACCGCTTCGGTCAGCAATTCCCGATTCATGGAATAGCCGAAGAATTGCTCGTAGTTCTCGATCAGACTCAGCCCTGTCTGGAGATCTGTTGCCACATGCGTGATCAAGCCGCATGGATAGGCATGATGACCACCCCAGCCCGCACCGGCGGCATCCCAGAAATTCAGCTTCGTCTTGACCTCTGGAAAAATCTGATCAATCGTATTCTCTTCCTTGATATACCCTGCTGCCAGCAGCGCCTTGCGGCAGGCTTCCTGGCTCGCCTTGTCTGGATATTTCTGGAAAATCAACGGTTTCGGCGCTTTCAGCCCTTCCAGAACGATTTTCTTAATCGTCTGATCCTGCAGGCCGTTTGCCTTGTCCATGAGCCAGTTATAGCCGTATTCGCGCAGCGGCGAGCGCTTAGCCATCTCACTTGGCGACAGTTTCTGCATTTCCGAGAACTTGATGGCCGTCGTCTCGATATCACGTGGAGCAGCACTTCCCTGCTTGGGCAGGATAGAAGCAGCTGCAAATGCAGCAGCCGCGCCTGCAGCCGTCTTCAGAAAATCTCTACGATCGATTGCTTTATCCCAGATTGCCATAATCATAAACATCTCCCTTCTATGGTGCAGCACACAGCAAACAGGCCTAGAAGGCCTGTTTACTGAATCAAAGTTGGATTTTGAGGATATGCTTCATCAGCATCAGACATCCTGATGCGCAGCGAGCCACTGACTCCAGCTCGTCTTGAATCCGTCCGCATGATTCTCCTGGACGTACTGATAGAACTTCTCTACCATATGAGCCTTCTGGTGATAATAGTCAGCCTTCCACTGATCCGGCTTCGGGTTTGCAATTTCATAAGCAACGTAGTTGCCGCCGAGCAGGTACTGACGCGAGAGGATATCGCCAAGCGAAACATCCGGGTTCTTCATCATATCGTACATGGCCATGTAAGCCGTCGTGCGGCCCACACCAGCCTGGCAGTGGAAATGCAGCCAAGCATTCGCCGGCAGCGTGCGCGTGAAGTTGATGAACTCATCGATATTGGCGGCCGACGGCCAGATGTGATCCGTTGCCGCAATGCGATAGTAATGGAGGCCATTCTTCTCGACCAACTGCTGTTCCGTCATGACGGAATCAATCTTGACTGGTTTCGGATCGATTGGCATCTTGTCCTTGTCGAGCGCTGCTACGATAAGGCTCTTACCTCTTGCTGCGTTCAGGCGGCTATTCTCATCCTTGAGGACCTCTGCCTTGTTCTTACCGAGGTTGCCCCAATCGCGCAGGCCATACCAGCTGACTGCATTGCCGTTAAAGACACCATGCGTCTCCTGACGGAGGTCCATGATGTAGATAGGGCCCTTAGCCTGCTGCTTGAGAACAGGCAGCATTGCCTGGAGCTCACCATTGGAGAATTCCGCACTGCCCGACATGTAGAGCGTATCAAGGCCCTTGCGCGTCGGCGTCGGGTTGAAGCCCTTGCCTGTCTTCTTGAGATTGACATCCGTCCTGAAGGCCGAATTCATCGTGCGGAAGTTGCGTGGCAGCTGATTGCGGTCTTTCGTGTCCATGCGCCAGATGTAACCGCTGTAATCCGGCTCCCACGAATTGACCTTGTTCTTCTTGGCCCAGACACTGTACGGCGTCTTGAGGTCAGGATTCTCTTTTACATAATCATAGAAATGCTGGACGAACTGATAGCGTTCGATATACGCCTTGCGGCCGTAGTTCTTCTTCTTATCTGGAATCTCGCTGAGGTCGACAATGCCGATGAGCTTCTGACGCTGGATGATGTCGTCGAAGCTGACATCCTTCGCGTTCTTGAGGATATCATGCATGACCATGAAGATGGTCGTGCGGCCCATGCCGGCATAGCAGTGGTAATGCAGCCATGCATCCTTCGGTAGGGATTTATAGAACTCCAGGAACTTGTCGACATCGGGATCATCCGGGCGGAAGTGATCCTGCAGCGTCAGGCGGAAGTAGTTAGCGCCGTGCTGTTTGACCATCTCTTCCTCGGTGCGAACTTTGTTATAGTTGACATAGACCGGGGAAAGGAGCACATTCTTTTTATCATCAAAACGATAAATCGATTTAACGGTGCTATCCTTGAGTGAAGCGAGCTGCTCTTTCTCCAGCGGGATGATGATGTCTTCGGTGCGACCATCATTGCCCCAGTCATGGTTGGCAAACCAGCTAACTGCCGTACCATTGAGATAGCCATGCGATTCGCCGCGCAGATCCACATCGTAGAACTGAGATGGCTTTACCGGCACTTTCTTGAGGATTGCTTCCAGCTCTTTTTCGGAGAAGCAGCTGGAGGCCGATACATTCATCGTATCCATGCCTTTACGAGTCGGCATAATACCGGTTTTCGTCACACCAACATACTTGTCATTACCCGTGCGGAAGTTGCGCGGCAGCTGACTGATATCAGCACGATCAATCTTCAGCGCAAGCTTCGGTGGATTCTTGACAACAGCCGGAGCCTGTGCCTCAGCAGAGACTTCCTGCACGACTGCAGCTGGTGCCTGGGCAGCCCATGAAGTTCCCGGCAACTGTGCACTGCCGAGCATGACGGCAACGGCAACAGAGAGCAATGTCTTTTTCTTGAAACTTATCATAAGATTTTCACTCCTCTTCTAAAGCAAACATATGCTTTATATACGTAGTGAATCAAATTTTACCGTACCTTTGATCAGAATTCAAATCCATTTTCCTTTGTCCACTGCGTGTACGTTTTCTTGAGCTGTGGATTAGCCTTGACGTATTCGTAGAAATGACGCGTGAACAGAGCGCGCTTCGGATAGTTCTCCTTTTTATAGGCATCCTTCGTCGTCTCTGCCGACTTGCGGACATCCTGACCGCCGAGCAGCACTTCGCGCGTCATGATGTCGTCGTAAGAAAGCTTATCGGCATTCTTAATCATATCCATGAGCGAGAGGAAGATTGTCGTGCGGCCTACGCCAGCCTCGCAGTGAACATGAATCCATGCGTTTTTCGGCAGCTTCTTGTAGATGGCCAGAAATTGATCGACATTGGCCGGCGTCGGTGCCGAATAGTCCATGACCGGCACGCGGTAGTACTTGACGCCCATCGATTTGACAAACTGCTCTTCCGTCTGCACCGAGTTGACGTGCTCGACCTTCTGCGAAGCGATGTCCTTGTGCTTGTCTAGCGTTGCCACATCAACATCCTGGTTCATCTTGGCCGTCTCAAGCATACTCTTCTCGCGGCGGTCAATCTCCTTGGCCGACTGCCCCTTATTGAAGGTCTTGTAGCGCGAATACCAGCTGATGCCATCATCATTGATGTAGCCATGCGATTCATTGCGCAGATCGATGACGACAAGATCCTTGGCTGGTACATGCTTCAGGAGTTCCTTGAATTCATTCTTGGAGAAGAAGCTGCTACCGGACTGGCGCAGATTATCCAGGCCTTCACGCGAGGGATAGATTCCATCCTTTGCCGTCTTATATTGGCTCTGAGCCGTGCGAAAATTGGCGGGCATCTCTGAGACAGCCGCGGGACGATCGTATTTGAGAATCTGCACACCCGGTACTGGCTCTGCGGCAAATGCCGCAGCCGTCGACAACATCGCCGCAACAGTAAGAGCTGCAATTCTTTTGCTGATTCCTAAATAATTCATGCTGACATTTTCCTCCTTCATGGATTTTAGCGGGGTCGTTGCTTAGAATTTCGTCGTAAACTTCAGATACGTGGAATAATGCGGCGATTTCTCCAACGAGTTGCCATCTTCATCCACATTGGCATCATCCGGGTTCGTATGTGCCCAGTAACGCAGCAGCGAGAGTTTGGAATGATCGCTCGTCGCATAATCCATGATCAGGCCAAACCCCTTGAAGCCAGCAGCACTGATATAATCATCCCAATCCGTGTAGCTATCATCCATGAAGAGGTTCTGATCAACATTGAGGTATTCGGCTGTAATTCCAAACGTGCCTTTCTTTTTGGCTTTGCCATAGTTCAGACCAATAACATAGCCTTGGGTATTTTTATTTGCACCTGTGTAATCATAACCGTAGCCAATGGAAGTACCTTTTTTATTCTCAACCTGGAATGGTTTATTTTTATTGGTATTACGAACATATTCTGCACGAATCCCCAACTTGCCAACAATTGGTGTTGAACCATAAATACCAAAGTAGCGTTCAGGCTGCTGGGTGCCGAAATATAGACCAGCATATGCATCCTTTGCAAAATCATGCTGATACTGAGCGAATTTCAGCAGACGCGTGCGAGACGGTGGGTTGTAGTCCTTGTTCGTATCATTGACCAGATAATCCTGCGAATCGCGGCCGTAGCCAGCATACAGCGTGTCACGCGGCGTCATCTTGTAGTTAGCCGTAAACTGGTTCACACTCGATTTAGAGAGCCAGAGGCCTTCACCAAGAGTTACTGTCTGGGTACCAGCCTTCACATAGACAGGGCCGAAGGAGCGACCGACATATGCCTGCTCTAATTTGACCTTGTTCTTTTCCGAAGAGTACTTTCCATCATTCGGCTCAGATGATGTCGACTTGAATTTGAGGCCAACGCCGACATCGTACGTCTTATCTACTACTGTCGTTGCCAAGATCTTCGCTTCCGCCTTGATCTTACCGGTCTTTGTCTCGTCATACATGTAACCAGACTTTGTAGAACCCGACCACTTGAGCGTCGGTGCCTCTTTCTTGGCCTTCTTCTCGCTCTTAGCTGCCTCCTGCTTTTCCTTCGCAGCAGCCAAGCTGTTCTCCAAATCGGTCAAGCGTGCCGTCAAATCATTGATCTCTGCCTGCATAGCTGCTACGTCGGTATCTGCAGCAGCTGCTTCTGCTGTGCCGCCATTAAAGCATACTGGCATCAGCATTGTAGCCGTAATGCCCAAGACGATTGCTTTCTTTTGATTCTTCATCTGCAAATCCCCCTAATATGATTCTTGTGATTCTTTCCTATGACAGAAGGTCAAGCGCGCTGTTATGACTTATCTGACTCTTATTGTAACAGATTGTTCCATATCAATTCCTCTTGTATTTTGCGGAAACCTCACGAAAATCTATGCATTCTTGCGTTTATTTGCATTATAGGAAACTTTCTGATTATATAAATCAATAAAAAATAGATGTATAGACCACTTCATCGACTATACATCTATTTTATTTATCAAACTAAGACCGACTAAAGCCGCTCAGTCTCAGAAGAAGAAGTTCACCTGACCGAAGAGACCTTCTGCATCACGGTCCGAATCGAGCTTCTTGCCGTTGAAGTACTGAATCTTGGACAGGACATTCGTGAACGGGATGTACTCTGCACCGACTTCCCAACCTTTGACGTTGTTCATGCCGGAATCCGTGAGGAACATCTCATAGAGCGGTGCAAAGGCAACGTTCTGGCCCATGTAGCGATAAGCCGTGTATGCACCCCAGGAACCCTTATTGGCCTTCTGTGCACCCTTGTAGTTGAGCTGGATGTTATGTGCCGTAGCATCCGTAGCTGCTTCCGTGTTCTTAGCATATGCGCCCGACAGATCCCAGTTGTGGTCGAACTTATAGCCCGCACCAACGGACCAGAGGTTTGCATCATCCGAAGAAGCATCATCGTTAATCTTCGTGAAAGCTGCGCTGCTGAAATGACGATATGCTGCACCGCCATAGAGCTTGCCCGTCGTGCCGTTCAGCATGATGCCCTGATAGTTAGCCGTTTCATCACCAGAAAGTTTTTCCTTGAAAAGCTTACGGATAGCCGACTGTGCATTGGCACCATTCGCAAGATTCCAGCGGCCTGCTTCGAGCGTAGCCTTGAGCTTGTTGCCAAACGTCAGCTGTGCGCCGGAGTACTGGTCATCGAAGAGCATGCCGGCCGTCTCCGTCGAAGCCAGTGGCAGTTTACCGAGCTTGACCTGGAAGTTCTTGTAATCGCCCTGTGCCCAGACACGCTTTACTTCTAGACTCTTAGACTCATCTTCCTTCGGGTTGCTCGAGGCATCGATACGAGCCTTGACATGCCAGTTCGCATTGACCTCTGCCGTCGGCTCAAAGCGGAACGTCACCTGATCCTTATTCTTCTTATTTTTCGAACCATTGGGCTGCTCATAGCGCTGGCTCCAGTAACGGTAACGGATCTGGCCATTCCACTTCACGTTATCAGCATTGCGCTCGAGGTTGCTGACGCGGACGCCGAGGTTGCCCAGCTCATCGGAGAACTCAGCAGCGAGTTTGTCGATCAGAGCCTTGTCGGCAGCGGAGACATCGCTCTTGGCCATAGCCTTGGCGATCATCTGAGCCATCTCATAACGCGTGATGTTCTGGTTGCCACGGAACGTCGTGTCGCCATAGCCTTCGATGACGCCATCAGCTGCGAGCTGGGATACAGCGTCGTAAGCCCAATGGTCAGCCGGTACATCGGAGAACGGATTTGCAGCAGCGAACGTCGTGCTTGCTGCGCCAACGACGAGAGCCGTCGTCAGAGCGGATACGAGAGTCTTCTTCATGAGAAACTCCTCCTTCTACAATATAATAAGAAGTGATTTTTCCCAAAGCCGACCAAAGCACGACACAGAGTATCCATGTTTCCTCTACCTGCCGCTTCTTTGAGCGCACTTTGATTAACCTCAGTGTATCATATCCCACGTCTTTCTGCAATAGACTTACGGGTGAATGTTCAAAAAATTAGCAATATCGTATAAAAAGCAAGGAAAAAAATAACAATCGTGGGTGTCTACCTTGTATCAGCCCCATAAACAAAAGAACAGCAGCCCCAAAAGGGACCGCTGTTCTCGGTTCTGGTTCTATGATGATGTTTGAGAGAAGTGGGATTCGTTTTATCAGAAGTGGAATTCGACGCGGCCGAAGAGTTTCTCGGCATCTTTGCCGTTATCGATATTCTCGCCGTTGAAGTACTTGACGCTTGCCACCGTGTTCTTGAAGAGCGTGTAGTTCGTGCCGACTTCCCAGCCCTTCGTACCGGCCCAAGCGCCATCGTAGGACGGGTCAAAGGCTACGTTCTGGCCAAGGTAGCGGTAAGCGGCATAAGCGCCCCAGGTGCCCTTGTTGGCAGGCTCCGCGCCCTTGTAGTCGAGCTCGACCGTGCCGGCTTTCTTGTAGTCGTCGGCCTTCGTGTTCTCGGCATAAGCACCGCCGAGGGCGACGTTCTTGTCGAACGCATAGTGGAGGTTCGCGCTCCAGATGTCGGCATTGTCCTCATCCTGCGTGGACTTGTAGCTCGTACCCATCGCCGTGAACGCATCGCTGTTCAGGTGATGGTAGCCAGCGCCGATGCTGAGCTTGTCCTTGCCGTACTGCAGGCCGATGCTCTGCATATTGGCCGTATCGTCTTTCGTCGTGGCAGCCTTGTCGATTGCCTCGTTGTTCGTGTCACCGTTGAGGTCAAAGCGGCCTGCCTGCAGCGTGACCTTGAGATCCTTGCCCGTCGTGATGACAGCACCGGAAATCTCGTCATCGAAGAGCAGATTGTTGTCGATCTGCATCGGCAGTTTGCCGATTTTGATGTTCGTCGTGCCGTACTGGCCATCTGCCCAGAGACGCTGCAGCGTCACATCCGTGTCCTGCTCATCGCCATGACTGCCATTCGGGTCGGTGCTATCCTTGGCAAGATCCGTGGAGGCATCGAGGCGGGCGTTGACGTGCCAGTTGCGGTTGACCTCAGCCGACGGCTCGAGGCGCAGCAGCAACTCATCATCGTTGCTCTTGCTGTCCTCTTTCGACTTGTCGCGCGTGCTCGTGTAGGTGTAGCGGGCCTCGCCGTTCCATTTTACCTTGTCGGCGTTGCGCTCGAGGTTGCTGACGCGGACGCCGAGCGTGTTGAGCTCATCGGAGAACTCAGCGGCGAGCTTGTCGATCAGCGCCTTATCGGATGCCGAGACATCCGTCTTAGCCATGGCCTTCGCGATCATCTGTGCCATCTCATAGCGCGTGATGTTCTGGTTGCCCTTGAACGTCGAGTCGCCGTAGCCCTCGATAACGCCGTCAGCCGCGAGCTGGGATACAGCATCGTATGCCCAGTGATCAGCCGGCACATCGGAGAACGGGTTCGTTGCGGCAAATGTAGTCGATGCAGCACCAACTACGAGCGCCGTCGTCAATGCAGATACAAGAGTCTTTTTCATGATGAATTCCTCCCATCTTCCTTCTATATACGATATAGAAGGTATCGAGTGAATTAGATTGGTGGGAAGAGAACGGGGAGCATCGCGAGTCTCCATGTTTCCTCTGAGGTCCCTGCCCCTTTCCCTTTGACACCATCATTATATTACTTGACTCAGTCAATTACAATTACACTGCTGTTAGAAGTCCATTACACTTTGGTTAGAATAGTTTACAGGCTCAACTATCACTATCATTGAGAATCCGCGCACAAAAAAGCCTTCCGCTGACATTTGCCAGTGGAAGGCTTTTGATCTGCCTAGGCAGTGAATCGTCGCTATTGCAGCTTCTTATCAGAACCAGAAGTTTACGCGGCCGAACAGCAGCTCTGCATCCTGGTCGTTGTCCAGCTGCTTGCCGTTGAAGTAGTAAGCGGCAGCCGTGACATTCGTGAACGGAACGTACTCCGTGCCAACTTCCCAGCCCTTGACGTTGTTGACGCCATTGCTGAGGAACGTCTCATACGTCGGAGCGAAGGCGACATTCTGACCCATGTAGCGGTAAGCCGTGTAAGCACCCCAGGAACCCTTGTTGGCTTTCTGTGCGCCCTTATAGTTGAGCTGGATGTTATGTGCCGTAGCATCTGCTTCAGCCTTTTCGTTCTTAGCATAAGCACCGTAGAGGTTCCAGTTCTTGTCGAACTTGTAGCCAGCGCCGACAGACCAGATGTTGGCCTCATCCGTGTTCTTCTCGAAGCCCTTCGTCTGCGTGAAGACGTTGCTGTTGAAATGACGGTAAGCAGCGCCGCCATAGAGCTTGCCAGCCGTGCCGTTCAGAGCGATACCCTGATAGTTGGCAGCATCGTCATCCGTCTTTCCAGCTGCATCGTTGAGGTTCGACTGCTTGTTGGCGCTGTTGAGGTTCCAACGGCCAGCCTCAGCCGTGAGCTTGAGCTGGTTGCCGAACGTGACCTGTGCACCGGAGAACTGATCATCGAACAGCATGCCAGCCGTCTCCGTCGAGAAGAACGGCATCTTGCCGAGTTTGACCTGGAAGTTCTTGTAGTCGCCCTGTGCCCAAACGCGTTTTACCGTCAGATCCGACGTCTCGTCTTTGCTCGGGTCCATGAATGCATCGATACGAGCCTTGACATGCCAGTTCTTGTTGACCTCAGCGCTCGGCTCGAGGCGGAAGTTGAGCTGATCTTTGTTCTGCTTTTTCTGGTTTTCATAGCGCTGGCTCCAGTAGCGGTAACGAGCCTGGCCGTTCCACTTGACGTTGTCGGCATTGCGCTCGAGGTTGCTGACGCGGACGCCGAGGTTGTTGAGTTCATCGGAGAACTCAGCAGCGAGCTTGTCAATCAGGGCCTTGTCGGCAGCGGAGACATCCGTCTTGGCCATAGCCTTAGCGATCATCTGGGCCATCTCATAACGCGTGATGTTCTGGTTGCCGCGGAACGTCGTGTCGCCATAGCCTTCGATGACGCCGTCAGCTGCGAGCTGGGATACAGCGTCGTAAGCCCAGTGGTCAGCCGGTACATCGGAGAACGGGTTAGCAGCAGCAAACGTCGTGCTGGCAGCGCCGACAACGAGAGCCGTCGTCAATGCAGATACAAGAGTCTTCTTCATAAAGAACTCCTCCTTCATAAAACATTTGGTCATTCTTGGCTGATTTCACGAAGAAGGTGTTCATGAGTGTCCATGTTTCCTCAGTTCTTTTCTTTATGACCTCATCCAATTGGTTATCAGTGTAACACAATCCTGTTCAAATTACAAATTATCCCGGATATGTTTCTATCTTAGCAATCAAATCTATCCTATTAATTTTCTGCATCTTATGGACAAAAAAAGACCGCTCCCGAAGGAACGGTCTTTTGATTGCGGAATATGACTTCTGCTGATGGAATCAGAAGAAGAAGCTTACGCGGCCAAACAGCGTCTTGGCATCGCGGTCCGTAGCGAGGTCTTTGCCATCGAAGTACTCAACAGCCGTGTAGACGTTCGTGAACGGAACGTAGCTTGCACCGACTTCCCAGCCCTTCTCGTTGAGGTGATTATAATGGGCCGTATCATACGTCGGCATAAGCGAAACGTTCTGGCCGAGGTAACGGTAAGCGGCATAAGCGCCCCACGTGCCCTTGTTGGCCGTATCCGAACCCTTGTAAGAGAGCTGGATGTTATGAGCCGTGTCGTAGTTGTCGGCTTCCGTGTTCTGAGCGAAAGCACCGAAGAGATTCCAGTTATGGTCGAACTTGTAGCCAGCGCCGACGGACCAGATGTTGGCATCGTCCGTCTTGGAATCGTTGCTGTAGTTACCAATGTTCGTGAAAGCAGCGCTATTGAAGTGACGGTAAGCAGCACCGAGGCGGAGCTTATTCGGGCCATAGTTGAGTTCTGCACCCTGATAGTTTGCAGCATCGTCATTCGTTGCAGCATCAGCAATGTGGCCATTAGCATCGTTTGCCAGATTCCAACGACCAGCTTCGAGCGTAGCCTTCAGGTCTTTACCGAAGTTGACCTGAGCACCGGAGAAGAAGTCATCCAGTACGAGACCATCATCAGCAACGGAGTACAGCGGCATCTTGCCGAGCTTGACGTTGAAGTTGCCATACTGACCATCAGCATAGACATACGTCAGCTTGACATTGCCATCGTCGCCCTTGTCGCTGGAAAGATCCGTATTAGCCGTCAGACGAGCATTGACATGCCAGTTGTTGTTGACCTCAGCCGTCGGGTAGAGACGGAACTGCAGCTTGTCCGTGTTGTCGTTCTTCTCGTCCTCATGACGTGCGCTCGTGTAGGTGTAACGAGCCTCGCCCGTCCACTTTACTTTGTCAGCATTGCGCTCGAGGTTGCTTACGCGGACGCCGAGGTTGTTGAGTTCATCGGAGAACTCAGCAGCGAGCTTGTCGATCAGGGCCTTGTCGGCAGCGGAGACATCGCTCTTAGCCATAGCCTTTGCGATCATCTGAGCCATCTCATAACGCGTGATGTTCTGGTTGCCGCGGAACGTCGTGTCGCCATAGCCTTCGATGACGCCATCAGCTGCGAGCTGGGATACAGCGTCGTAAGCCCAGTGGTCAGTCGGTACATCGGAGAACGGGTTAGCAGCAGCAAACGTCGTGCTGGCAGCGCCGACGACGAGAGCCGTCGTCAGTGCGGATACGAGAGTCTTTTTCATGAAGAACTCCTCCTTTGGTATAAAACGATTACAATTCTCGTTCAAACGGGACCAAAGAAAAAGAACCGCATGAGTGTCCACGTTTCCTCAGGATTCCTGACGCTCTTTGGTTCCTCATTGAACGTTGTCATTGTAACACGTCAAAAAGGATTTGTAAACCTGCGGGGCAAATTCTAACGTTCCGCTCATGTAATGCGGGGTGCATGTGTCACATTGTCAACCCATCGATTGCCACATGTGACTGCACGACGACAAATGATGTGGTAAAATGAAGGCAGCGTCACCCCTCTTGGTGACGGACGGCGCGAACCATCTTCTCGAATTTCGTGCGCGGCATCATGACGAGATGGCCGCATCCCAGGCACTTGAGCCGGAAGTCCATGCCGGTGCGCAGGATCTCCCATTCACTCGAGCCGCACGGATGTGCTTTTTTCATGCGCACGATGTCGCCGACGGCATATTGTTGTTTTTCCATCATATCTTGGAGGCCTCCTATGAAAATCTCGATTCTGCAGATGCCGGTCGCTTTCGCCCGGCCCGATGATAATATCAAGACGCTGCGCCGCATGGTCGCAGAGGCCATGCGCGCAGAGCCCGATGTGCTCGTGCTGCCCGAGCTCTGGCGGCTCGGCTTCTACCCGCAGCCGATCGCCGTACACGCGGATCTCGACGGCCAACAGTCGCGCACGGTGCTCGCCGAGCTCGCGCGCACGAACGGCGTGAACATCGTCGGCGGCACGGTCGCCAACCGGCGCGAGGGCAAGGTCTACAACACCTGCTACATCTTCGACCGCACGGGCGCGGAAGTCGCCTCGTACGACAAGGCGCACCTGTTCTCGCCGAGCGGCGAGAGCAAGGACTTCGCGGCAGGCAGAGAGATGGTGACCTTCCGCCTCGACGGCGTGCTCTGCGGCGTCGCCATCTGCTACGACGTGCGCTTCCCCGAGTTCATCCGCAAGCTCGCGCTCGAGGACATCGCCGTACTCTTCCTGCCCGCCGCCTGGCCCGCCAGCCGTCTGAGCCACTGGCAGATCCTGACGCGCGCCCGCGCCATCGAGAATCAGTTCTACGTCATCGCGGCCAACGAGGCCGGCACCGACGAGCAGGGCAACCACCTCGCCGGCCACTCCGCCATTCTCGACCCCTGGGGCGAGGCCATCGTCGAAGCAGGTGAAAGCGAAGCCATCCTGACCGCCCGCCTGCGCCCCGGCCTGCGCCACCACATCCGCGAGACCATCAACGTCTTCGCCGACCGCCGCCCCGAGCTCTACTGAACACTGCTATCAAAAAGACTGTCGCAAAGCGCGGCAGTCTTTTTCTTTTCTCATATTGCGAGGTCAGATACCGGGTACTCCCCCAATGTGCGCAGCACGAGGGGGCCAGCAGTCTCACCTACCACACAGCAGCGGGGCCACGCAAAACACGCCAACTACGCTCCTGTGTAAACCAGTCGAGTCAAGAGGGAGGGGGCCTGTATTTCGCCTGCAGGAGCGCAGTGACTGCCCGCAGGGCTGGTCCCCGAATGCCAAGCAGCATCCGTCCACTATGTCAGAACGCCGCGGCAGGCGGCGAACCGCCAACGATGCGCCGCAAAGCCATGGGGGCCATTCAACGGAGCGACGAAGCCGAAATACAGGCCCCCTCCTGCGCAACGAACTAAACTAGGCCCCGCGCCCTATCCATCACACGTTGAAGCGGAAGTTGACGACGTCGCCATCCTGCATGACGTAGTCCTTGCCCTCGACGCGGACCTGGCCTTTCTCGCGTGCGGCAGCGACGCTGCCGGCGGCGATGAGGTCGTTGTAGTTGACGATCTCGGCGCGGATGAAGCCGCGCTCGAAGTCCGTGTGGATCTTGCCGGCGGCTTTCGGTGCCGTCGTGCCCTTGACGATGGTCCAGGCGCGGCACTCATCCGGGCCGGCCGTCAGGAAGGTCTGCAGGCCCAGGAGGTCGAACGCTGCCTTGATCAGGCGGTCGAGGCCGCTCTCCGTCTCACCGAGGTCTTCGAGGAAGGCCTTGGCCTCTTCTTCGTCAAGCTCGGCGATCTCCGACTCGACTTTTGCCGAGATGGCGACGACTTCCGCGCCCTCTTTGGCCGCGTATTCCTTGACCTGCTGGACGTACGGGTTCTCGTCGTAAGCCGTGGCGACTTCGTCCTCGGCGACGTTCGTGACGTAGAGCGTCGGCTTGAGCGTCAGGAGATTCATCTCCTTGATGAGCTCGAGATCATCCTCGGAGAGGTCGACCTGGCGTGCCGGCGTGCCCTCGTCGAGTGCAGCCTTGATGCGGCGCAGGATCTCGTCTTCGACCTTCGCCTCTTTGTTGCCGGACTTCGCGATCTTCGCGAGCTTCATGATGCGCTTCTCGACGATCTCGAGGTCAGCGAGGCAGAGCTCCGTCTGGATGATGTCGATGTCGCGCAGCGGGTCAATGCCGCCCTCGACATGCGTGATGTTCGGGTCGACGAAGCAACGCACGACGTGTGCGACGGCATCGACCTGGCGGATGTGCTCGAGGAATTTATTGCCGAGGCCCTCGCCCTTGGACGCGCCCTTGACGAGGCCGGCGATGTCGACGAAGCGCACGGAGGCCGGCGTCGTCTTCTTCGAGTTGTAGAGTTCATGCAGGACCTTGAGGCGCGGGTCTGGTACGGCGACGACGCCGACATTCGGCTCGATCGTGCAGAACGGGAAGTTCGCGGCCTCTGCGCCGGCTTTCGTGATGGCATTGAAAAGCGTGCTCTTGCCGACGTTCGGCAGGCCGACAATACCAACTTCTAAGTTACTCAAATCTGATTTCTCCCTTACTTTTGATTACAGTGTGCCAAAGATGCGGTCGCCGGCGTCGCCGAGGCCCGGGACGATGTAGCCCTTGTCGTTGAGCTTCTCGTCGATGGCTGCGACGTAGAGCGGCACATCTGGATGGTCGTGGTTGATGACGCGGACGCCCTCAGGCGCGGCGACGAGGCACATGAGGATGATGTGCTTGGCGCCCTTCTCCTTGAGCAGCGAGAGCGCGGCCGACGAGCTGCCGCCCGTGGCGAGCATCGGGTCGACGACGATCAGCGTGCGCTCGGCGACGTCGCCCGGCAGCTTGCAGTAGTACTCGACCGGCTTCAGCGTCTTCGGGTCGCGATACATGCCGACGTGGCCGACGCGGGCCGCCGGGATCATGTTGACGACGCCGTTGAGCATGCCGAGCCCGGCGCGCAGGATCGGCACGACGCCGACTTTCTTGCCGGCGAGCATCTTCTCCTTGCACTTGCAGATCGGCGTCTCGATCTCGACATCCTTGAGCGGGAAGTCGCGCGTGATCTCATAGGCCATGAGCATCGAGATCTCCTCGAGCAGCTCGCGGAAGTCCTTCGTGCCCGTCTCCTTCATGCGCATGATCGTGAGCTTATGCTGGATCAGCGGATGGTCGATGACGTGGACGTTCATTGGTTCAGCCATGTAAGATACCCCTTTCTACACAATACAGAGCCGTTACTGAAAACTTATAAAAAGCCATATTCTATTGATGAAAAACTGACTTTTATGTTTCGTTCCTCGTTCATCGCATTCGTTTTTGCCCTCCCGAAGGACAAGCTACTTACGTTTGATATAATGCTCCGGAGGCTTTGACATGACACTCCTTGCTCTCGCAAGGAAGTAAGTCTGTTCCCGACTAACGAATCGGTACATATCTACATGGACTTCTTTCTATCAGCTTGCAGATGTCATTTGCTCTGCGTCCCCATAACGTTTGAGGTTCAGTGCTGCTTGAAAGTCACGATCGATTACATTACCACATACAGGACAGACATACGTCCTTTCCGACAGGTTCAAGTCTTTCTTCACATGACCGCAGATAACACAAGTTTTGGAACTCGGATACCATCTATCTGCTATGATAACAGATATCTTGGCCCAGCGTGCCTTATATTCAATCTGCCTGCGAAATTCGTAAAGATTCTGTTCCTGGATTTTCTCGGATAAATATCGATTCTTCATCATGCCACGGACATTCAAGTCTTCGAGACATATAAAGCTTGGTTTTCGCTTTATGATTGCCGACGTAGCCTGATGAACATGATTCTGGCGAATATGTGCCAGTCTGTGATTGATCCGTAAAAGTCGTTTTTCACTTTTTATAAGGTTGCTCGTTTTGCAGTAACTTTCTTCTTTCTTGTTCATTTGGTATTTTCGAGATACCTGACGCTGCAACCTGCGTCTTTTCTTCTTCAGTCTTCTTATTGCACGGGTCTTGTTGATATTCCTGACTTTAGTGGCGTCAGAGAGTATCGCCAAGTCCTTGATGCCTAAATCAATGCCAATTCCTTCTGAGCGAACATATCGCCGTTCCTTGCAAACAAACAACAGTCCGCGCAAAGGTTTCAGTTTCCGAGCTGTCTGTATCCCTACCGACAGCCACCAGCGCTCACCATCGAACGCAATCCGCGGGTTCGTGTATTTCGCTCGGACAGGAATCCTATTCTTCTCAGCAAGCCGGATCCAGTTGAGCCGTTGACGGTTCTTCCGCCTGCTTCCTGCAAGGCTTTCCAGCTTGACATGTGTCTCTGTGAACTGAATCTTGATATTGTCCTGATAGAAGCGGAAATCCCCATTCTTCTTGCTCCTGAACTTAGGATGGCCGTTCATGTCATAGACGGTCAAGTTCTTGCCAATGCGGTTATAATGAGCAATTTTCTTTGAAGAATACTTGATGTAGCCGGGCTGTTTCTGCTTGCGAAAGAAATTCTTGTAGGCGATGCACAAATCTTTGATGGCCTGCTTCGTGACATTGTTCGACACATCCTGCAGCCATTCACTTCCCTCTGAATGGCGCAGAATCGTGAATTCTCTGCGGAGATCATTATCCGTCTGGATTTTGTGTCCTTCACGGAAATTATCCATCTGCTTGTTCAATGCCCAATTGTAAGCATATCTTGCAGCACCAGCAAATTGGAATAGTTTAGTCTTCTGTTTGTTGTTCGGCAACAGCTGTACTCGGATTGACTTTATCATCTGAATCATCTCCTGCCAACTCTCGAATCATCTTCTTTGCCTGATGCGCTCGTTTTCCCTGAAGCTTACAACTGAATACTGTGATGATTTGCACCAAATCTTCAACCAGTTCCTGTTGTTCACTTTTCCGAGTCGTATCAACAATCTCTATTTTACATCCATGGATTGTGGCAATGGTTTCAAGGAGCTCGAAGCCAAAGCGTAAGAGCCTATCCTTATAAAGGACAACGACTTTCTCGACTTGATTGGCTTCTATCCTGCGAATCAGCTCTTGCAGTCCCTTCTTCGTATAATTGATTCCAGAGCCTATATCCGTGATGATTTCAAACGGATTTCCTTGCGCGTACAGGTAGGTTCTCAAATTCTCTACTTGTCGTTCAAGATCATCTTTTTGCTTGCGGCTTGATACCCTGCAATATCCGATGACTTTTCTGGGTGCGAACTGAATCCCTGTCACAGCACATAATTGTTCTTCTGAATAGTAGCGGTAGCCATTCGTCGAAGTATGATGAGGATGCAGCCTGCCACTTCTATCCCAGTTTCTAAGAGTTTGTGGGGTGACCCCGATGATTTTAGCAAATTTATTGATTGTATAGTATTTCAATGGTATCACCTCAATACTATTTTACCAATAAATTGTTTTTTAAACAAGGCTATTTATATTGTTTTACAACTTTATTTTGACTGTCATCGGCCCCGCAGAGCGGGGCCATTTCAGATATGGTTCACAGGTGATTCACTGTGCTCATTCATAGAGCGGATATTTCGCGCAGAGGGCGGCGACGCGGCGGCGTGCCTCCTCTTTCTTTTCTTCGTTCGTCGGGTCATTCAAGACGAGCGCGATGATGTTGCCGACTTCGCGCATGTCGTCTTCCTTGAAGCCGCGCGTCGTCAGGGCCGGGCTGCCAAGGCGGATGCCGCTCGTGACGAACGGGGAACGCGGCTCAAACGGGATGGTGTTGCGGTTCGAGGTGATGTTGACCTCGTCGAGGACGGTCTGTGCCTCTTTGCCCGTGATGTCCTTGCTCGTGAGGTCGACGAGCATCAGGTGGTTGTCCGTGCCGCCCGAGACGATGCGGAAGCCATCCTGCTGCAGCGTCTCAGCGAGCGCCTTGGCGTTCTTGATGGTCTGCGCTGCGTACTCCTTGAACTCAGGGCGCAGTGCCTCGCCGAGCGCGACGGCCTTCGCCGCGATGACGTGCATGAGCGGGCCGCCCTGGATGCCGGGGAAGACGGCCTTGTTGAACTGCTTGCCGAACTCTGCGTCCTTGCAGAGGATCATGCCGCCGCGCGGGCCGCGCAGCGTCTTGTGCGTCGTCGTCGTGACGACGTCGGCGTACGGGACCGGGCTCGGGTGAAGGCCAGCGGCGACGAGGCCGGCGATGTGCGCGATGTCGACCATGAGGTAGGCACCGACCTTGTGGGCGATCTCCGCGAGGCGCGGGAAGTCAATGATGCGCGCGTAGGCGGATGCACCGGCGACGATCATCTTCGGCTTGCATTCCTCAGCCTGCTTCTCGAGCGCGTCGTAGTCGATGCGCTCCGTCTCCTTGTCGACACCGTACGGCACGATCTTGAAGTACTTGCCGCTCATGTTGACCGGGCTGCCGTGCGTCAGGTGACCGCCGTCTGTGAGGTTCATGCCCATGACCGTGTCGCCCGGCGTCAAGAGTGCGAAGAAGACGGCCATGTTGGCCTGTGCGCCGGAATGCGGCTGGACGTTGGCGTATTCCGCGCCGAAGAGCTTCTTGGCGCGGTCGATGGCGAGCTGCTCGACGACATCGACGTACTCGCAGCCGCCGTAGTAGCGCTTGCCCGGATAGCCTTCTGCGTACTTATTCGTCAACACGCTGCCCTGCGCTTCCATCACGGCCTTGGAGACGATGTTCTCCGAGGCGATGAGCTCGAGTTTCGTGCGCTGGCGATTGAGCTCGAGGTCGAGTTCTTTCGCGATTTCCGGGTCCGACTGTTTCAAGGTGTCCATCAGGCTCATGGGATTTCCTCCTTCTCTGCCGCTGGGTCTCGGCAGCTTCCCTATGCATATTGCTTGGCTAACGGATGGCAGGAGCTTACTTCTGCTCGATTGCCATGATCTTGTTGACGCGGCGCTCGTGGCGGCCGCCCTCGAAAGAGCTCTCGACGAAAGCGCGGACGATCTCGCCAGCTGGGCCGAAGCCGAGCACGCGGCCGCCCATCGCGAGGACGTTGGCGTTGTTGTGCTCGCGCGCCTTCTTGGCCGAGTAGACATCGTTGCAGAGTGCGCAGCGGATGCCCTTGACCTTGTTGGCCGCGATCGAGATGCCGATGCCCGTGCCGCAGAGCACGATGCCGAAGTCGGCCTTGCCGCTCGTCACATCTGCGCAGACCTTCTCCGCGATGTCGGGGTAGTCGACGGACTCCGTGCCAAACGTGCCGACGTCCGTCACTTTGATATCCTCGTATTCCTTCAGGACCATCTTGACCTCGTCCTTGAGCGCTACCGCGCCGTGGTCACTGCCAATCGTAATGTTCATGGTTTCTCCACCTTTCTTCCATACTCTTTCTTATTCTATCACACATGCGCGGCAAAAAAAACACATGCAGGGCGCTATCAGCCCTGAAAAAGCGCGCGGATTTCTTCGTCGGTGAGCTTGGCGAGGAAATTCTCACCGGGCTGTATCATCTGGTCAATCAGGGACTTCTTCTTTTCCTGCAGCTCGTAGATCTTTTCCTCGACGGTCCCCTTCATGATGAGCTTGAAGACCTGGACATTATTTCGCTGGCCGAGCCGGTAGGCGCGGTCGGTCGCCTGGTCCTCAACGGCGGGGTTCCACCACGGGTCGAAGTGGACGACCATGTCGGCGCCCGTGAGGTTGAGCCCCGTGCCACCCGCCTTGAGGGAGATCAGGAAGATCGGCACAGCGCCGCGGTTGAACTCGCGCACGAGCTTCATGCGCGTCAGCGCGGGCGTCGCGCCGTCGAGGCTGAAGTACGCAAGTCCCTTGTGGCGCAGCCGCTCAGCGATGTGCGCGAGCATCGTCGTGAACTGCGAGAAGATCAAGAGGCGGTGGCCGCCCTCGATGGCCTCCTCGATGAGCTCCTCGAGCATGTCGAGCTTGCCCGAGCCACCGTGATAGCTCTCGAGGAACAGGGCGGGATCGCAGGCAATCTGGCGCAGGCGCGTGAGGATGGCGAGGATCTTGATGCGCCGCTCGCCGGGGCTCGCGAGGCTGACCTCGCGCATGAAGTCGCGCTGGCTCTTCATAAAGTAAGCCCGGTAGACCTTCGTCTGCTGCGGTGTCATCTCGCCGATGAGCTTGCGCTCGACCTTGTCGGGAAGTTCCTTTAAGACGTCTTTCTTCATGCGGCGCAGAATGAAGGGCATGACGCGCTGCCGCAGCTGTGCGGCGGCCTTCTTGTCCTCGGCGCGCACGATGGGGATCTCGAAGCGCTGCTTGAACTTCGACTGGCTGCCGAGGTACCCAGGCATCAGGAAGTCGAAGATGGACCAGAGCTCCGTCAGCGTGTTCTCAATCGGCGTGCCCGTCAGCGCAAAGCAGCTCTCAGACGGAAGGCGCTTGACGGCGCGCGCGCTCTGCGTCGCGGGGTTCTTGATGTGCTGGGCCTCGTCGAGGAAGACGTAGCGGAATTCCTGCTGCTGGTAGAGGTCCATGTCGCGCTTGAGCGTGTCGTACGTCGTCACGACGACGTCGATGCCCGCGAGCGCTTGCAGCTGAGCCTCGCGCTCCGCCTTCGTGCCAGCGACGGCCACAGCCTGAAGAGATGGGGCAAAGCGACGGATTTCCTCAAGCCAGTTGTAGAGCAGCGAGGTCGGCGTGATGACGAGGGACGGCTTCGCCCCCGCCCGTTTGCGCGCGAGCAGGAAAGCGATGACCTGCAATGTCTTGCCGAGGCCCATGTCGTCGGCGAGGATTCCGCCGAGGTGGTGGTCGGCGAGGCTCGAGAGCCAGTTGAAGCCCGTGACCTGATAGTCGCGCAAGACAGGCTGCAGCGAGATGGGCACCTCGTAGTCGGCCTCCTGCGGCTGGCGGATGCCGCGCACGACTTCGCGGAAGCGGCGGCTGCGCGAAAGCTGCAGGCCTTGGTCCTCGCGGGCCAGCGCGTCGAGGTACATGGCCTCAGAGAGCGGCAGCTCGAGCTTGCCGCTCGCGAGGTCTTTCTTCTTGAGCCCCGCGTTCTCCACGAGCTCAGCAATCGCGCGCAGCTGCTGGTCGCCGAGCGTCACGAAGCTCCTGTCCTTCATGCGGTGGTAGCGCTTCTTCTGGCGGTAGGAGTCGAGGATGTCGAGGAGCTCCGCGAAGTCGACATCCTTCATGTTGAAGGTGACCTCGAGGAGGTCCATGTCGTTGACGCTGACACCCGCCGTGATCTTCGGCATGGGCCGCACGGGCCGCCGCTCAAAGCTCTCTTCGTAGAAGATCTCGACGGATTCCGGCAGCTCCTCGAGGCCTTGCGTGAGGAAGTCGTAGCTCTTCTCCTCGTCGAGCTGGACGAACTGGTCGCGCTTCTTCGTGAAGCCATAGCGCGCAAAGACGGCGAGGAGCTCCTGCTCCGCCTCGCTGTCGCGCACGAGCAGGTGATGGGCATCCGCCTCCGGCGCCGCCTGCACGACGGGGTTGAAGCGAATGTGCCCGTAGACGAAGACAGGCTTCACCGCGATGCCCGCGCCCTCGTAGTCGAGATAGAGCTCGGCGGCGAGCGGCACGAGCAGGAACTCCTCCTCGAAGGCCGCATCGACATCGACGTCCGCGATCTTCTCGACGGCCGGCAGGATATTGCTGAAGAACGGCGTCATGTCGGCGTGCGAAAGCTGCACGCTCGTCGTGCGGGCAAACGTCTGCCAGAGCGGCTGCAAGGCGCGCCCGAACGCTTCATCCACCCGGTAGATGCCCTCCGACTGGTAGAGCAGGCAGCAGTCCTCCGACAGGGGCGTGAGGTCCCCGTCCTCGAGGCGGATGCAGCCGTTCTGGCCGCCGACGCGGCTGACATCGAGATGAAGCTGCGGCTTCCCCTCGCGCAGGTGCGCCGCGATGGCCTCACTGCCGTCGATGTGCAGCTCGATGGACTGCTCGCCCATGATGGTGAGGAACGCCGCAAGCAGGCTCGGCGTCAGATGCATCACCTTGTGCTCGAAGACCGTGCTCTTCTGCAGCGCGTGCATGTAGGAGAGCGCCGGCTGATGGCGCAACAGGCTCTTCTCGTCGAGATACGCCTGCTTCATAAAGGCCCAGAGCTCTTTCGAGACGCGGTCGGCCCAGCGCAGCGAGGCCATGTGGATCACGCTGCTGCGGCCGAGCGGGTAATCCTCCCCCGCCATCATGCTCTGCAAGAATTCCATGACATTGCGCACGACGTAGAGGCGGCTCATGCCGATGCGGAACTCGAGCCAGCTCTCGACCTTGCCGGGCGCGCTCTCGACGAAGAGGCGCGGGACGAGGTAGACGGGCTCCTGCAACGGGGAAGGTGTCAGCTGCTCTGCCGCCCGGAAGCTCTGCAGCAGGCGGCGGCCGCCCGCATCCGTGCCGGCTGCCCCTCTGTCGTCTGCCACCTGCTGCTGGACAGCCTTGAGCACGGCGACGACGTGCTTGCAGGCGCCGAGATACTGCGCCGCGGCCGGGCAGTCGCAGTGGAAGGACTCGACCTCATCGCCCGCCTCGGTCAGGCCGATGCGGACGTGATACGCCTCCGTCCCCTCGACGACAGCCGCGTAGCTCCTGCCGTCTGCCTGGCGCTCCAACTGCGCCACCGCACCGCGCCGAAAGTACCGGACGCCGCGCTTGTACGCGGCATCCGTCGCCACGGCCCGGATCTGCTCCTCATCGATCACGGTATTCCCGCCTTTCCTCTGCCTGATAACTATGCTAAGATAAAGTAGAACTCATTTCTTTTATCTTAGCATATTTCACTCACTGCGAACAGAAAAGAGAGCATCATGAACGAACAGAAACTTCCGCACGGCGCGCGCATCCTCGTCGTGCGCCTCAGCGCCATCGGCGACGTGCTGCACTCGACAGCCGTCGTCCACAACCTCAAGCGGCTCGTGCCGGACTGCCATGTGACCTGGCTCGTGAGCCCGCCCGCGAGCATCCTTCTCGAGAACAATCCCGACATCGACCGCCTGCTCGTCTGGGACCGCCGGACCTTCGACAAGGCCGCAGAGCATCTCGACCTGCGCACCGTCCGCCAGACGCTCAAGGAGGCCGCGGCGCTGCTGCACCAGTACGAATTCGACATCGCACTCGACATCCAGGGGCTCTTCCTCTCGGGCATGCTGACGCGCATGAGCCGCGCACCGCGCCGCATCGGCATCCACGAGCGCCACGAGGGCAACTTTCTCTTCATGACCGAGATGGCGCCCGACATCCCCGAGCGCCACAAGGTACGCCGCTACATGACGGCACTCGCGCCGCTCGGCATCGGACCGGAGGACTTCGAACCCGGCCTCGTGCTCAAACTGCCCGACACCTATGAGGAATTCGCCGAGAAGTTCTTCGCAGACAAGAAGGTCACGCTGCACGACCCACAGCGCCCGCTGCTGCTCGTCAACACGCGCACGACCTGGCCCGACAAGAACTGGCCGCCCGAGTTCTTCGGCCGCGCGCTCGCCAACCTGCCCGAGAACATCCAGATCGTCTTCACCGGCGCGCCGTCCGACCAAGTCTATATCGAGCGCGCCCAGCAGGAGATGGAGGGCCGCGCCTCGCTCTCGATTGCCGGGCAGACGAGCCTCCTGGAGCTCGCCGCCATCTTCCGCGAGTCCGACCTGCTGCTGACCGGCGACACAGGGCTCCTCTACATCGCTGAGGCCGTCGGCCTGCCGACCCTCTCCCTCTGGGGCCCGACCCATCCGGGCATCTACGGCCCGCTGACGAAAGGCCACCACTTCATCCTCTCGCCCAACAAGTGCACCGCCTGCTGCAAGACAAAGTGCCGCCACAGGACAAACGCCTGCATGAACGCCATCAAGCCCGGCACCGTGACCAAAGCCCTGCTCGGGCTGCTCTACCACTGACCACCTCTATGCAGCAAAACAGGCTATCAAGATTCGCTCTTGATAGCCTGTTTTTTGATGACATCACTGCGACTGGAACTGCACGGTGACTGTTGTCCCCTTGTCGACTAGCGTATTGGCGGGGATGCTCTGGCTCACGGCGTAGCCGGAGCCGTCGGGGTCGCAGTTCAGGCCGCGGTCGGAGGCGAGCTGGGCGGCCTCGCGCATGCTCTTGCCGGCGAAGTCGGGCACGACGACCTTGCCGTCGGGCACGGTGCCGGAGTACGACTTCTGCGTCTTGGCCGAGGGCTTTGCCTTCGACTCCATGCCGGCGAATGGGTCGCTCGACGGCTCGATGTGCAGGTAGCGGAAGAGCTGCGTGAAGATGCGGCTGGCCACCGGCGCGGCAATCTGGCCGCCGTAGTAATTGCCCGTGCCGGGGTCGTCGATCATGACGAGCACGGTGATCTGCGGGTCCTCGACCGGCGCGAAGCCGCAGAACGAGGCGATGTAATGGCCCTCCATGTAGCCCGAGCCGTCGGGGCGGATCTTCTGGGCCGTACCGGTCTTGCCGGCGATGCGGTAGCCCTTGACGGCGGCCTTCTTGCCGCCACCGCTCGCGACGACCTGCTCGAGCAGGCCGACGAGCGTCTTGTCGGTCGCCGACTCGATTGTGCGGCGCACCTCTGTCGTGCCCTTCTCCTCGTAGACGGAGCCGTCTGCATTCGTGATACTCTTGACGATGTGGGGCTTCAGCAGCACACCGTCATTGGCGATGGCCGACATGGCCGTGACGAGCTGCAGCGGCGTCACCGCGATGCTCTGGCCGATGGCCATCGTCGCGACGTCCGAGTCGCGCATGTCGTCCGGATTGAAGAGCAGGCCGCCCTCCTCGCCCGGCAGTTCGATGCCCGTCGGCGTGCCGAAGCCGAAGAGCTTCGCGTAGTCCGTGAGCTTCTGCGCGCCGAGCCGCAGGCCAACCTGCGCAAACCCCGTGTTGAGCGACTGCTTGACGACGTCGGTGAACGTCACCGTGCCGAAGCTCGTGCCGCTCCAGTTCTGGATGCGGCGCCCCGAGACCATGACGTAGCCCGGGTCGACGAAGACCTGGTTCGGCGAGACGACCTTCTCCTGCAGGGCAGCGGCCGCGACGACCGACTTGAACGTCGAGCCCGGCTCGTAGATGAAGGAAACGGCGCGGTTCTTCCAGACCTCCGGCGAGTAGTCGGCGAAGCTGTTCGGGTTGTACGAGGGCCGCGAGGCCATCGCGAGGACCTCGCCCGTCTTCGGATTCATGACGACGCAGGTGATGGCCTGCGGGTTGTTCTCTGCCATCGCGCGGTCGAGCTCCTGCTCGACGATGAACTGGATGCCGCCATCGAGCGTGAGCTCGACGTTCTTGCAATACTCACCCTTGTACTGGCGCTGGCTCGAGAAGATTGAGTCGAGTATCGGCCGGTTCTGGCGGTCCGTCGTCAGGTACTTCTCCTTGACCTCACCCTTCAGGAGGCCGTCGAGGCCCTGTTCGATGCCATCGAGGCCCTTGTCGTCCGTGCCGACGAAGCCGAGAACGTTAGCCCCGAGGATGTCATTTGGATAGTAGCGCTTGGCCTCATCGCGGAAGCCGACGCAGTCCGTGTATGACTTCTCGCGGACCATCTTGCGCACGGCTTCGTACTCATCGTGCTCCATGCGGCGCTTGACCCAGACGAAGCCGCCGCCCGCCGAGATGTCGTCGAGGATCTCCTGCTCCGACATGTTGATGAGTGGCGCGAGGTCAGAAGCTAATGTCTCCGGGTCCTTGACGTGATTCGGGTCGATGTACAGCGACTTTGTCATGAGGCTCACGGCCATCTCGCGGCCATTGCGGTCCGTGATTGTGCCGCGCGGGGACTGGATGGCGAAGTCGTACCCAACCTGATTGCGCATGCGCTCCGACAGCGCATCACCCTCTACGAGCTGCAGCCAGGCGTAGCGGATCACCATGACGCCGAAGAGCGCTCCGATCACGTACACCATCGCCAGGATGTGTTTCTGCAGCCAAACCCGTCTATCCATCTTCATCTCATTCATTCACTCCAAGTAAATCCCAAATCCCCATGTTCTTCCCGTATCTCACTGCTTCGCCCCCGATTCGCTCCTGCCGCTGTGGCGCAGCAGGGTCTCGCGCAGGCGGTCCTCGATCGTGGCAAGCTCCTTCTCGGCAGCCTGGCGCTTCGCGCGGCCCTCCTGCTGGATGCGCACCGTATCCTCGATCGTCTGGATGAGCTTCTCGTTGACCTCGCGCACCGTCTCGACATCGACGATGCTGCGCTCGTTCTCGCGCGCCGTCTCGACCGAGTTCTGCTGCAAGAGCTCTGCATTGCGCTTGAGAAGTTCGTTCGTCGTGTTGTTGACGGCCTGCTGCATGCGCAGGACCTTCTGCTGAGCCGAGAGGCCGAGCGCGATGACGAGCTGGTTCTTCCAGAGCGGTATCGTCGAGTAGATGGCCGTCTGCACGCGGTCGATAAGCGCCTTGTCGTTATTCTGGATCAGGCGGATCTGCGGCGCCGTCTGGATAGCGATTGTCTTGCTGATCTTGAGGTCGTGGAGTTTCTTCTCAAAGCGGTTGACGCCCGCCTCGAAGTCCGCAACGACCTGCACGGCCATCGGGTCATTGGACGCCGCAGCCTGTGCGTGGAGCTTCGGCAGCGTCTTTGTGCGCATCTCCTCGAGCTTTTCCTCGCCGGCCCGGATGTAGAGCTGCAGCTCCTTGAAGTAGGTGAGATTCTCGTCGTAGAGCCGGTCGAAGAGCACGACGTCCTTCATCATCTTGAGGCGCGACTGCTCGAGCGCACCGGCGATGCGCTCGACCTGCACCGAGAGCTTCTCGTAGCCCTGCTTGACATTGTCCGCCTTGTTGACGAGGCTGCCCAGAAGAGGCACCTTGCGCAGGAAGCCGCCCTGGCTCTTCTCGTCGTACTCCTTGACCTCGGTCACGAGGCTGCCGAGCAATTGGCCGACTTCGCCGCTGTCCTTCGTGCGCACTTGCGCGAGGACGCTGTCAGAGAACGCCGCGATCTTCTTCTGCGCGGGCGCGCCGTACGTCAGCAGCGCCTCGGAGTCCGTCATGTCGATGCTTTCCTTGATCTGTTCGACTTTCGCCAGTTCCTCTGGCGTCAATGTGTCGACAGCCGTTTCGACCTCGCGCTCGACTTTCTCTGGCACGATGGCCTTCGTCTCGACGCCCTGCTGTTCCTGATGATGCGTCAGGAGGTCTGAAAGATCGATATCCTTTGCCATAAAAATCACCGCCTGTTGCCTTGGTAGTACATATCATAGAAATCATCCATCGACATGAAGAGGTAGCGCATGCCCTCGAAGAAGCCGACGATGCCGGGGATGGCCGTCCACCAGAAGAGCAGGTAGAGGATGCCCCACTTTGTCTTGCCCTGATAGAATTTGTGGGCGCCGATGCAGCCGCCGAAGATGGCCAGTGCACTCATGATGAGTTTCTCCTTGAGCACGCTGCCGCGCAGCTCCTCCGGCATCGCGATGCGGAAGGTCTCAGCCGCGCGGAAAGCGCGGCGGCGCGGGTGCTTGCGGCCGCCGCGGTTCTGCAGGCCCGTACCATGCTGCACGACAGGCTCCTTCTTGTCAAAGAGCCGCCGCACATCCTTGAGGACCGTCGTCTTCTCTTCGTCATCCTGCTGCACCGTTGCAGATGGCTTCTTCGCCTCGTGCTCGGGCAGGTTCTCGATGCCGTCGGCGGCCATCGTCTTCTGCAGGACGGCGAGCTCCGCGTCCATGTCGAGCAGCTTGTCGCCGAGGACGCGCTCGAATTCCTTCTCGTACGCCTCGTCAAATGAGAACAATGTCTCCTTGATGTTCGCGCGCGTGTCGGCGACCTGCTCCGTGTCGAGGCCCGTCTTCTCGAGCTCGCGGTATTCCTCCGCGAGATTCGCCGCGCGGTCCTGGTACGTGTCGATGAAGCGTCGCGCTGCGGGGATGGCCTTCGGATGCTTCTCGAGATAATCGAGGAGATTCGAAGCGACCTGCTGCATCACGGCGAGCTGTTCGCGCAGCTCGCCGTCGCGTATCGTCTTGCGCGCCGTTTCGACGCGCGTGTAGTCGGCGATGGCCTTCTGCCAGCTCGTCTCGATGAGCTCCGCCTCATCCGCCGAATAATCCTTGAGCTCGAGCTTGTGGTGGCGGTCGATGGCCCGGCCGTCATAGGTCTTCGCCCGATAGCCGAAGTAGATGCAGAGGACTGCACAGATTGCCGTCATACCGGCCGGCAAGGCGATGTAGTCGGGATTCTTGAGCAAATAGTCGATGCTGCCACAGCCCAGCAGAAAGAAGAACGCGCTGAGGGTCCACAAAAAGCCTTTCATACTGTCACCGCCTTTCACCAGTGGTATTTCTCACCGCGGTTGATCTTGAACGCACGGTAGATCTGCTCAACGAGCAGCAGGCGCACCATCTGATGCGTGAAGGTCATCGGCGAGAAGCTGATGCGCTCATCCGCGCGGGCGCGCACCTCCTCCGAGAGGCCGAAGGCCCCGCCGATCAGGAAGGTGATGCTGCTCCTGCCCCGCAGCCCGAGGTCTGCGATCTCCTTGGCGAGCTGTTCGGAGGACTTGAGTTTCCCGTAGACGTCGAGCACGTAGAGATAGCTGCCATCCGGCACGAGCTTCAGGAGCTTCTCGCCCTCTCTTGCAAGCGTCTGCTCCTTCTCAGCAGGCGACGGGTCTTCTGGCATCTTCTCCTCATGGATCTCGCGGATCTCGACCTGTGCATAGGGTTTGAGCCTCTTGAGGAATTCTGCAATGCCGGCACTGAGGTATTTCTCCTTGATCTTGCCGGCGCAGACAATCGTTATCTTCATGTTGGTCTCTTCTTATTTCTTATCCTGAGGCATCTCTTCGAGCGTGACGTCGACCGTGCGCTCATGGTTGTTGCGGTCGATCGTCAGCGTGATCGTGTCGCCGACCTTGTGGGCGCTGACCTTCGCGCGCAGGTCTCCGATGCTGTTGACCTCATCGCCATCGGCCTTGAGGATGATGTCGCCGCGCTGCAGGCCGGCCTTGTCGCTCGGGCCGCCGAGCACGAGCTTGAAGACGTAGACGCCCTTGTCGATGGCGAGCGAGTAGCCGTAGCGGGCTGCCGTCTCCGGGTCAAAGACCGAGACGCCGAGGTATGGGCGCGCGACGTAGCCCTTGTCCATGAGCTCCTTGATGACCGACTGGACGGTATTGCTCGGGATGGCGAAACCCATGCCCTCGACGCCGTTGGCCGCGAGCTTGACGCTGTTGATGCCGATGACTTCACCGTCGGCATTGACGAGCGCACCGCCCGAGTTGCCCGGGTTGATGGCGGCATCCGTCTGCAAGAGCTTGACGCGGCTGTCGCTGTTGTCGAGCGTGCGGTTGAGCGCGCTGACCACGCCGCTCGTCACGCTGCCTCGGAACTCGAGGCCCATCGGGTTGCCGATGGCGATGGCTGGCTCGCCGACAACAATCTGGTCGGAGTCCGCAAACGTTGCCGTCGGCAGGTCTTTGGCGTCGATCTTGACGACGGCGAGGTCCGTGACCTCATCCGCGCCGACGACCTTGCCCTTGAGGCTGCGGCCATCGGACAGCGAGACGATGAGCTCCTTGGCACCGTTGATGACGTGGTTGTTCGTGACGATGTAGCCGTCGCTCTTGAAGATGACGCCCGAGCCGACGCCCTCCGTCTCAACGGGGTTGTCGAACCAGTCGCGCGCGATGGCCTTATTGGTGATGCCGACGACAGCCGGGCCGACGGTCTTGGCCGCGTACACGGCCGGCGTGTTGCGCGCACTCGAGATGCTATCCGTCGCGGTCTCTGCCGCAGCGCTCGACGAAGCGGCCGAGCAACCGGCGTACGAGACGGCCGAGACGACAAAGGCAGCCGCGACGAGCACGGCGAGGCGTTTATGGTTCTTATGGCTGAAATTCGAAACAATGCTCTTCATTTTGAGATTCCTCCGTTACCATCAAAGACAAGCAAAGACAACAATTGACTGCTCAGTGAAGGTGGACCGCCCGGTCCTGTGCCGTCATGCAGATGGGGATATCGAGCCCCTGGCGGTGCAGGATCTCCTCCACCGTGTTCTCGGCGAGTTCCGGCGTGTTGTTCTTCTCTGAGAGGTGTGCGAGAAAGACATGCGCGGGCCGCTTCTTCATGCGCACGAGCGCCCAGGCGGCATCGGCATTGGCCAGATGGCCGCGGTTCGACAGAATGCGCCGCTTGAGTGCCCACGGGTAGTCGCCGTGCTTGAGCACCTCAGGGTCGTGATTGGCCTCGAGGACGAGCACGTCAGCTCCGTCGATGGCCTCCTGGACGCTCGCCGTCACGAAGCCGAGATCGGTCGCGAGCGTGCAGCGCGAGGAGCCCGTGATGCGGTAGCCCACGGGGTCCGCCGCATCGTGCGGGATGTTGAACGGATCGATCGTCAGGTCACCGATGCGGAATACCCCCTCGATTGCGTGGAAGCGCTCGGCGGGAATGGAACTGCGGCAGCTCATGTGCTCGATCGTCGCGCGCCGCGTGAAAATCGGCAGCTCATACCACTTCGAGAGCGTCACGAGGCCCGCGATGTGATCGCGGTGCTCGTGCGTGATGAGCACGCCGTCAAGTGAGGCTGCGTCAATGCCCTCGGCGGCCAGCCCCTTCTTGATGCGCGTCGCGCTGATGCCCGCGTCGAGCAGGAGCCGCACGCCGTCCATTTCCACATAGACCGCATTGCCCTTGCTGCCGCTGGCGAGTACCGATACCTGCATGTCTCTTCCCCTATCTTAGCTCAAAATCCTGTAAACGGCCTGCAATCACTCACCAGCAGGCCATCTTTCATTATACACTATTTCCTGCACGATTTCAGCGCCACAGCGGAGAAAAGGCAGTCGAGACGCGGACCCGGCGCACAGATACGGCCAAGGTATGATATACTAAGGGATACTTAGTACTGGATTTTTGAGAAAGAGGTATTTCTATGCTGGGAAAAGACATATATCCGCAGATTGCGGCGGAGCTCAAGGTGCAGCCGCATCAGGTCGAGGCAGCTGCCAAGCTGCTCGACGAAGGCAATACCGTGCCGTTCATCGCGCGCTACCGCAAGGAGGCGACGGGATCGCTCGAGGACGAGCAGCTGCGCGAGCTCGAAGAGCGCCTCGCGTACCTGCGCGGCCTCGTCAAGCGGCAGGAGGAAATCCTCGCCAAGATTGAGGAGCAGGGCAAGCTGACGGATGACCTGCGCCGGGCCATCGAGAAGGCGCGCAAACTGCAGGAACTCGAAGATCTCTACCTGCCCTACAAGCAGAAGAAGCGCACGCGCGCGCAGATTGCCCGCGAGCGCGGCCTCGAGCCGCTCGCAAACCGCATGCTGCTCGCGAGCGACCAGAAGGGCAGCCCGGTAGCGATTGCGGCTGCCTTCTGCCAGGAAGACAAGGGCGTCAAGGCCACTGAGGATGCTCTGCAAGGGGCGATGGACATTGTGGCCGAGACCGTCATGGAGGAGGCGAAGGTCCGCCAGTCCATGCGCGAACACATCGCGAAGACGGGCAGCCTGCAGACGGAGCTCGCAAAAGATGCACCCGAGGAGAGCCAGCAGGTATTCCGCATGTACGAGGCCTATGAGGAACCCGTCCACCGCCTGCCGCCGCACCGCATCCTCGCCATCAACCGCGGCGAGAAGCTCGGCTGCCTCAAGGTCACGCTCGCGACGGACCACGAGGAGAACTGCCGGCGCATCGAGCGCCAGCTGCACCGCGCGCCGTCCATCTGGACGAAGTACCTGCAGCTCGCCATCGAGGACGGCTACAAGCGCCTGCTGCTGCCGTCCCTGACGCGCGAGATCCGCACCGCGCTGACGGAAAAAGCCGAGAAGCACGCCATCCACCTCTTCGGCGTCAACCTGCGCCAGCTCCTGCTGCAGGCGCCGCTCGCGGGCCACACGGTCATGGGACTCGACCCCGGCTACCGCAATGGCTGCAAGATGGCCGTCGTCGACCCGACGGGCCGCGTGCTCGACTACGGCGTGCTGCAGATCACGCAGAGCGACCGCGCGCGCGAGGCGGCCGCCGCGCGCGTGCTCACCTCCATCCGCAAGAACGGCGTGACCCTGCTCTCGATCGGCAACGGCACGGCCTCCTACGAGACGGAGCAGTTCGCCGCCGCGCTGATCCAGGACAATCATCTCAAGGATGTCCACTACCTCATCACGAACGAGGCCGGCGCCTCCGTCTACTCGGCCTCCAAGCTCGCCAAGGAGGAGCTGCCGGAGTACGATGTCGTCATCCGCGGCGCCGTCTCGATCGCGCGCCGTGTGCAGGACCCGCTGGCCGAGCTCGTCAAGATCGACCCACAGGCCATCGGCGTCGGCCAGTACCAGCACGATGTCAACCAGAAGGAGCTCGCGAGCACACTCGATGCGACAATCGAGTCCGCCGTCAACCACGTCGGCGTTGACCTCAACACAGCCTCTGCCGCCCTGCTGCGCCACATCGCCGGCATCAACGCGACGACGGCCAAGAACATCATCGCCTACCGCAACGAACACGGCGTCTTCACGAGCCGGCGCGAGCTCCTGAAGGTCCCGCGTCTCGGCCCGGCGGCCTTCACGCAGTGCGCGGGCTTCCTGCGCATCCACGGCGCCAAGTCGCCGCTCGACAACACGCCCGTCCACCCTGAGTCGTACGCGCTCGCCGAGAAGATCCTGCAGAAACTCGGCTTCACGCTGCAGGACCTCCGCGCCCCCGAGCAGCTCGAGCGCATGAAGCTCAAGCGCCGCCTCTTAGACGAGCGCAAAGAGCGCGAACTCGCCGCAGCGCTGCAGGCCGGCGCGCCGACGGTCCACGACATCCTCGACGCCCTCGTGAGCCCGGGACGCGATCCGCGCGCCGACCTTCCGGCACCGCTGACGCGCCAGGCTATCGTCAAGCTCTCAGAGCTCAAGCCCGGCACTATCCTGCGCGGCACGGTCCGCAATATCACGGACTTCGGCGCCTTCGTCGACATCGGCCTGCACGAGGACGGCCTCATCCACATCTCCGAGCTCGCGAAGCGGCGCGTCAAGCACCCGCTCGAAGTCGTCTCCATCGGCCAGGTCCTGCGCGTCATGGTCATCAGCGTCGACGAGAAGCGTGGCCGCATCGGCCTCTCTCTCAAGCGGGTACCAGAGGAGGTGAGCGTATGAATGTATTTCAAGACCGGCTCGCAGCCCTCTCCCTCGAGGAGCTCCTGCCGCGGATAACGGCGCCCGGCACCACCGTATCCATGCAGGCGCGCCTGCGCATGGCATCGTACCTTAGCGGCATGGAGAAGAGCCTAGGGGGGCTCGCCCCGATGCTCTTCCACTGGCTCGACATCTGCAATAATCTGGACCCCAGAGCGCCGCGCAAGGCCGTCGTCATCTGCTGCGCCGACCACGGCGTCGCCGCCGAGGGCGTCAGCGCCTATCCGCAGGAGACGACGCTCGAGATGGTGCGCAATTACACGATACGCCAGGGAGCCGCCGCCAACGCGTTCGCGGCCTGTGCCGGAGCGCGCCTGCTCGTCAACGACATGGGCATCGCCGCTGATACGAGCGATGTGCCGGACCTCTTCCAGACGCGCATCGCCAATGGCACGAAGAACATGGCCGAGGGTCCCGCCATGACGCGCGAACAGGCTGAGAACTCCATCAAAGTCGGCCTGCTCATCGCCGATTCCCTCGCCGCACAGGGCTTCGACTGGTTCCTGCCCGGCGAGATGGGCATCGCCAACACGACGGCAAGCGCCGCGATTGCCGCGGTCGCCTGCCACAAATCGCCCGAGGAAGTCACGGGCCGCGGCACGAACATCTCCGACGAGCGCCTCAAGAAGAAGGTAGGCGTCGTGCGCCGCGCGCTGCAGGTCAACCAGCCCGATACCGAAGACGCCATCGACATCCTCGCCAAAGTCGGAGGCTTTGAGTTCGGCTGCATCGCCGGCATCATCCTCGGCGCAGCACTCCATCATAAGCTCGTCATCCTCGACGGCGCCAACTGCGGCGCTGCCGCCCTGATTGCCTGGAAGCTCGCGCCAGACGCCATCGCCTACACGATGGCCTCGCACCTCGGCTCCGAGAAGTCCCACCGCTACATGCTCGAGACGCTCAATCTCCGCCCCTTCCTCCACCTCGACCTGCGCCTCGGCGAAGCCATCGGCTCCTCGATCGCGAGCAACATCCTCGAGAGCCTGCTCGCGAGCTGGCATGTCCTGCTCCAAGGATCCTCAGAGGAGATGAGCCGCTATGCGCTCTTCCAGCTCCTGCACGAGCATGGCTTTGGCGACGTCGACATCACGGCTTTTCCACAGGTGGAAGTCGACAAGGACGCCCTCGTCGACACCTGCGAGATGCGAGAAGAAGAGGTGCATCTGACAGACAAGACCTTCGACTTCTACCTCAACACCATGCCCACGCCCGACAAAGAGGCCATGGCTGCCTGCAAGGCGCGCATCGACAACCTGACCAAACCGGTCGACAGCCTCGGCTGCCTCGAGCAGATTGCCACGGAACTTTCCGGCTGCACGGGCGTCGAGCGGCCAGAACTCGCGATGAGCCGGACGGCCCTGCTCTACTTCACCGAGAAAGAAGACCTGCCGCCCGCGCTGGAGCGCATGATGGCGGCGCAGGCGGCCTATGCGGGCATGAAATTCGCCATCGCCCATCTTGACTGCGCGAAGGGTGCAACGGCAGCTTTCGACTTCGGCCGCGAGGAGAGCGAGCGCTATGCCACCATGAACGAGCTCATCGCGCTGGCGGCCGATGAAGTGGGTGACGAGCCCCGCGGCACTATGGACGGCGCTCTGCGTGAGGCCCTGCTCTTTGAGGACGGCACGCTGCGCTATGCAGCAGACGGATTCCTCGCGCATGTGCCAGAGCGCTATCAGCCTGCCGTCTCCGCGCTGCTCGGCGCGATGATCGCTGCCGCCCACAACGGCGCCATGGTCCTGCTCGACAGCGAAGCCGTGCAGATCGTCGCGCGCTACGCCATGAAGATCGCGCCGGAGCTCTGCGCCTACCTGCTGCCCGTCCAGCCGCAGCTCATCGACCTCGGCGCGCTCCTGCCGGGCCTCACAGCAGGCTGCGGCCTGCAGATCCTCCGCGCCTCGCTCTTCATGCTCGACCACATGAAGACCTTCGACGAGGCAAAGGTCTCCGTCGCCAGCGACGGCCCCGGCGCCAAGCGCCAGCACCGTTGAGGCGCTGCCATCAAGATACAAGAAAAGCTATGGCTCTGTGCATCTGCACGGCCATAGCTTTTTCGTGTATGCGCTTATCTCCCGTACGCCTCGTACGTTCATGCGTTCAGAAGCCCAGCTCTTCCTTGTGCGCCTGCATGCCGTCGATGCAGCACTGCATGACCTCGCCCGCTTCCATGCCGAGCATCGCGAAGCCCTGCTTGATGATCTCGCGGCTGCACTTCGCGGCGAAGCGCTTGTCCTTGAACTTCTTCTTGAGGCTCTTGACGGCCATGCCATCGAGCCCTTCCGGGCGCATGAGGGCATAGGCCTGCACGATGCCCGTGAGCTCATCGACGGCAAAGAGGCTCTTCTCCATGTCCGTCTCGGGCTTTGCTTCCTCTGTCGTGATGCCGTAGCCGTGCGAGATGATGGCGCGGATGTCCTCCTCGGGCACGCCCTCTGGCTCCAGGAGCTCGCGGACGTGCAGGCAGTGCTCATCCGGGTATTTCTCATAGTCGACGTCGTGCAGATAGCCGACGGCCTCCCAGTGCTCCTTGTCTGCGCCGAAGTGGTCGGCCATCGCACCCATCGCGGCGCTGACCGCCGCCGCATGCGTGAAGAGATGTGCTTCCGTCGTGTGCTTCGCCAAGATCTTCTTTGCCTGTTCGAGTGTCAATACTTCCATGAAAAAACCTCCATCTGTAAGTTGCTGTACTTCTTATTGTAACCATCTGTCCGCGAACATGCAACCGTTTCGCCCACCCGACTTATCCACATTGTGCACAGACTTTCCTGTGGATACTGTGGATAAATCGTTACCATGCGCAATATGCATCGCTGCTGCTCCCCAGATGCTGTGGATAACCTTGTGGACCAAAAAAGAGAGGCTCGCCTGCCTCTCTTTTCCTATGCAATCAGCACGTATGACACTTATCATAGATGCCGCGCTCCTTGAGCGTCTTGACGACAGTCTCACCGATATCGGCAACTGTGTCCGCGACCTCGATGCCGACCGCATGCAATGCCTTGATCTTGTCGGCAGCCGTGCCCTTGCCGCCCGAGATGATGGCGCCGGCATGGCCCATGCGCTTGCCCGGCGGCGCCTGTCGGCCGGCGATGAAGGCAGCCACTGGCTTGTCCGGCATATTCGCCGCAATCCACTTCGCCGCATCTTCCTCAGCCGTGCCGCCGATTTCGCCGATCATGAGCACGGCAAGCGTCTCGGGATCTTCCTTGAAGAGCTTCAGCGCGTCGATGAAGTCCGTTCCCTTGACGGGGTCGCCGCCGATGCCGATGGCCGTCGTCTGGCCGATGCCAGCGGCCGTCAGCTGGAACGTCGCCTCATACGTCAGCGTGCCCGAACGGGAGATGACGCCGACATGGCCCTTGCGGTGGATGTAGCCCGGGATGATGCCGAGCTTGCACTCGTCAGCCGTCAGGATGCCCGGGCAGTTCGGCCCGATGAGATGCGTCTTGCGGCCTTCCATGTAGCGGCGGACCTTGATCATGTCCTGGACCGGGATGTGCTCGCTGATGCAGACGACGACATCAAGGTCCGCGTCGACGGCCTCCATGATGGAGTCCGCTGCAAAGCGCGCCGGCACGTAGATGACCGAAGCCGTGGCTCCCGTCGCCTCCACTGCCTCGCGCACTGTGTTGAACACTGGCACGCCGCAGGCAATCTGACCGCCCTTGCCGGGCGTCACACCGCCGACGACCTTCGTGCCGTAGTCGATCATCTGCTGCGTGTGGAAGGCCGCGGCCTTGCCCGTGATGCCCTGCACGATGACCTTCGTGTCTTTATGAACTAAGATTCCCATCTCGCGTCCTCCTCATGCTCTGCCGTCGGCTTCTTTGACGAGCCGGACAATCGTTTCTGCGCCGCCTTCCATGGTGGGAGCCATGATGACGTTCGCGATCGGCGTATCCTGGAGGATCTCGCGGCCGCGCTCCACATTCGTGCCCTCTAACCGCACGACGACGGGGACTGGCAGGGATTTCCCATCCTCGGAGATCATCTTGGCCGCATCGACGATGCCCTCGGCGACGAGGTCGCACTTGTTGATGCCGCCAAAGATGTTGACGAAGATGCCCTTGGCCTGTCCGCCGTCGAGCATGATGCGGAAGGCCTCCGCGATCTTCTCCGGTGTCGAGTCGCCGCCGACATCGAGGAAGTTCGCCGGCTCACCGCCGTAGTACTTGATGATGTCGACCGTGGCCATCGCCAGGCCGGCGCCGTTGACCATGCAGGCGACATCGCCGCCGAGGTTGACGTAGTTGAGGCCGGCCTTGGCCGCACGGCGTTCCTTCGGGTCTTCCTCCGTCTCATCGCGCAGCTCTTCAAGGTCTGGATGACGGAAGAGCGCGCTGTCATCGAAGTTGAGCTTGGCGTCGAGCGCCATGACTTCCGCGTCTTCCGTGACGACGAGCGGATTGATCTCCGCAAGGCTGCAGTCCTTGCCAACGAAAGCCCGGTAGAGGTTCATCATGAGCTTCGTGGCCTTGCGCACGGAATCGTGCGGGAAGTGCATGCCATAGGCCATGCGGTTCGCCTGGAACGGCAGCAGGCCGACGGCTGGGTCGATGTACTCCTTGAGGATCTTGTCCGGCATCTCCGCTGCGACCTTCTCAATCTCCATGCCGCCCTCTTCCGAACCCATCATGACGATGCGCGCCGTCTGGCGGTCAATGACAAAGGAAAGGTAGTATTCCTTCTTGATGGCTGCTCCTGCCTCAATGAGCAGGCGGTTGACACGCTTGCCGGCAGGACCGGTCTGATGCGTGATGAGGACTTTGCCGAGGAGCTCTTCCGCTGCCTTCTCCACAGCCTCGAGCGAGTGGACAACCTTGACGCCGCCGGCCTTGCCGCGGCCGCCCGCATGGATCTGTGCCTTGACGACGACGGTATCCGTGCCGAGCTCTCTGGCATTCTCCACGGCCTCTTCGACCGAGAATGCCGGCTTGCCAGTGGGGACATTGACGCCGTACGAGCGCAGGATCGCCTTGCTCTGGTATTCATGGATATTCATAGTCAACCTCTCCTATTTCTGTTCGCTATGATATGCCTCGATCTTCTTGGCAGCCTCATGCAGCATGTCCTGCGTGACCTTGTAGGGCATGATGCGCACATCCTGCTTCTTCTCCGTCGCGCGGAAGACGCGCTGGATGTCCTCCTCGCTCGCGCAGGTCTCCTCGCGGCAGGTCGGCAGGCCGATGCTCTGACAGAAGGCGTAGAAGCGCTTGAACTCCTCCTCCTGTCCATCGCAGAGCAAGAGGAGCAGGATGCCGTAGGCGACGAGGCCGCCGTGCTGGCGGCATTGCTCGGACGCCGGCAGGTCTGCAAGCTCCACGAAGAGCTGGTGTGCGATATGTCCGTTGAACTCTGGCGCCGCGAAGTTCGAGACGAGGCCACTCGTCATGACGATGGCGAGGATAACCTCTTCAAACGCCGGGCTGACGACGTGGCGGCGGTTGTCGGCGACGGCCTGCTCGCCATAAGCGTAGAGCGGGTCCAGGCACATGCGCGAGAGCGCGATGCCCATGCCGTCACGGTGCTGGAGCTTGCGGCCGCGCGAAGCGATGGCTGCCTCGTAGTACTTGGCCATTGTATCACCGATGCCGCGCAGCAGGTATTCGACCGGCGCTTGCGCCATGATGCGGCTGCAGAGGAAGACATGTACCGGCGGTATCGTCGAGTAGAGGTAATCCTGGAACTTCCCATCCGGCGTATAGATCGTCGCGATACTGGCCGCTGCGGCGCAGCTGCCCGCGACCGTCGGGAACGTGAAGTACGGCTTGTTCTGGCGATGGGCTACGGCCTTTGCAGTATCGATGGCCTTGCCACCGCCCACCGCAAAGATCATATCCGCCTCCTGCACGGCCGAGTCCTCGCTGATGCGCTCGATATTCTCGTCGGAGCTCTGACCGCCCGCGTGAATGAAGCCCGTGAACTCCAGTCCCACACCCTCTACCGCGCGCACCATCTTCTCCTGTGCCGCCTCGATGCCCTTGCGGCCACCGATGACGACGACGCTCTTGCCGTAGCGCGGGCAGACCTCGCGAATCTTCTCATACGCCTCGACACCAATCGTGTAATTTGGGAAAATCATCGTGTAGCGATCTTTCATCTCAAATCCCCCTTTCCGGGTCTTTTGGTGATACTCAGTCACTCAATCCTTCTGGCCGAGGACGTATACCGTCTGTGCCTTCCACGTGTCGCCCTTCTTGAGGATTGGCTGCGGGAAGTTCGGGTTAGCAAAGGCATTCGGGAAGTACTGCGTCTCGAGGCAGAAGCCCGTGCGGCGCTGGAACTCCACGCCATCCTTGCCCGGCAGGCCGCCGTTGAGGTAGTTGCCCGTGTAGAACTGGACGCCCGGCTGCGTCGTGTAGCAGGTCAGCGTGAAGCCCGACTGATCCGACTCCGCATACGCTGCCTTTTTGAGGCCGCCGCCTACGTAGTCAATCGGGCAGCTCGGGTCGCTCGGCTTCGTCTCGACGGCCGGCTTCTCATCGCGGATGACCCAGTTGTGGTCATAACCATGGCCCATGACGAGCTCATCGAAATCGTCGTCGATGTGCTCACCGATGCGCGTCGGCTGACGCAGGTCCATTGGCGTGCCGGCGACATCGAGGATGCGGCCATCCGGCAGCGATTCAGCATCGGCCCAGGTGTACTTGTCGGCGAAGATCTGGATCTTCTGGTCGAGCACCGGACCCGAGGCAAAACCGTTGAGGTTGAAGTAAGCATGGTTCGTGAGGTTGCAGACCGTATCGGCATCCGAGACGGCCTCGTAGCGGATGGAGAGTTCATTGTCGTTCGACAGCGAGTAGAGGACATGGACCGTCATATTGCCGGGATAACCGCCCTCACCATCGGCTGCATGATAGGTGAACTTCACGCCCTGGTCCGTCTCCTCCGCCGTCCAGAGTTTCTGGTGGAAGCCCTGGAAGCCGCCGTGGATGTGGTTCTGATTGTGCGAGCCCGTGTTGAGATCGAGCTGGTACGTCTTGCCGTCAATCGTCACCTTGCCGCCAGCGATGCGGTTGGCATGGCGGCCGACGAGGCCGCCCATGCTCGTATTGTCCTTCTCGTAGGCAGCGCCATCTGCGTAGCCGAGCACGATATCCGTGCGCTTGTGGTCCTTTCCATAGGCGCTCCATGCCACAAGTCTCGCGCCGTACGTCGTGACCTTGACTTCCGTTCCCTTTGTATTGCGCAGCGTGTAGAGCTCTACCTCTCTGCCATAGCTCAATTTGCCAAACGATTCCTTTTTGATTGTAGCCATGAAGTATACCTCCCGAAATAAATTGATATCGCCGAATTGCTAATGATTTCGGACAATTTCACACGACTTTACTTTACTATTTCGGCGCCTCTTTGTCAAATTCCTGTTCACCTGATGCCGCTTTCCTGAAACATGTTCCATTTATTTCCTCGGATTAAACAAATTTCCTCAAATATGCTATAATTATGCTGTCATGCAATCCATCATCAAAATCAAGGGGGATTGCCATCATATTTATTTTTTGAGGGGGAATCACGATGAAAGAGAAGAACGCCTTTATCTTCTTCAACTGCGATGAGGAGAAGAGCCAGAAATCCATGAACGTATTCTACAACAAAGAGATCTTCCGCGATCTGAAGGTCTCCCGCAAGGCTCTCTTCGCCAAGATTGAAGAGGAACTCGCCGCAGGACGCATCCATGCCAAAGAAGAGGATATCCCGGCCATCCGCGATGCCATCCTGAACGGCAACCCGACCGATGCCAGTGCTTACATCCAGTACGGCACGATCCTTTCCTTTCCGATTGTCTGAGCTGACTGAACACATCTCGTCAGAGCTGCTCCGCTCGGAACGCAAAAAGCGTCACTCCCACACGGAAGTGACGCTTTTTTATGGTCTGTTTTTCTTATCGGTCCGTTCATACGTTGACATCGCTGAGGCGGCTGACGACCGTATCCGCCAGGGACAGGTCCTGCGCCCCAGAATGCGGGCTTCGGAAGCCGATGCAGCGCATGCCCGCGCGCTTAGCCGCCAGCACACCTGCCGCCGTATCCTCGAGGACGAGGCAGTCCTTCGGAGGCACACCGAGGCGTTCGGCGCTCAACAAGTAGATGGCTGGGTCCGGTTTGCTCTTGGGCAATGTACTGCCCGAGATGACTGAGCGGAAATACGGCCGAATCTTGAAGGCATCGAGCACCGTGTCCATGACGCGCTCCCACGACGATGTCGCCAGTGCCAGAGGGATGCCCTCATCGTAGAGATGGCGGATGAGCTCCACCGCTCCCTCAATCGGTGCGATCGTGCCGCTCTGCAGCACTTCGAGGTAGTGTTCGTGCTTGTAGCGCACGAGGTCTTCCACGCGCAGGTCCTTGCGGCCCTCTTTTGCGATGACCTCGCCGAAAATCTCATCGCTCGTGCGCCCCATGTAATGGATGAGGTCTGCTTCATCAAATGGCAGGTCGAAGTGATGGAACGTGTCCATCTTCACGCGCGAATGGATGGGTTCACTGTCGATGATGACGCCATCCATGTCAAAGATAAATGCTGCCGGCTTCAATCTCATTCCCCCTAAAGAAATATCTGCCTCTATTATAGCAGAAATATCAGAAGCTCGCCTGGAAGACGAGGTTCATGAGGAACAAGAAGCCGAGGCCGTAGCTCAGGGCATGCAGCTCACGCGAGCGGCCGTTCATGAGCTTCAAGAGCGGGTAGGCCGTGAAACCGAAGGCCAGGCCCGTCGAGATGCTGCCGGAAAGCGGAATCAGCACGACGACGAGAAAGGCGGGGAACCACTCTGAGAAATCCTGAAAGTCCATGTGCTGGAGCTGCTGCATCATCATCGCGCCCGTGATGATGATGACGGGGGAAATGGCCGCCTGCGGCACGTACGAGAGCAGCGGGATGAAGAACAGCGATACCGCGAAGAGAACCGCCGCCGTGAGGGCCATGAGACCCGTGCGGCCACCACTCGCGATGCCGGCTGCGCTCTCTGCCGCTGCAACAGTCGGGCTCGTACCGAGCAGGCTCGAGAGGATGGTCGTCACGGCCGAGCCGCGGAACGTACGCGAGAACTTGGAACGGTCCGGCAGGATGCCTTCGAGCAGTCCCATCGTCTCAAAGATCATGATCATCGACATCGAGAAGACCGAGAGCAGGAACGGGATGCTCAACGCATTGTGGAAGTCTGCCTGCAACAAGAGCTGCGGGTAGTCGTAGATATGCGCGAAATCGAGGTCTAAGGGCGTCGGGTCCTTAATGCCAAAAACCTCTGCCACCGCCGTCGTCACGAGGATGGCGATGAAGAAACTCCCCGTCACACCGCGCAGGTAGAGGGCCAGGCTCAGGACAAGGCCGAAGAGCGCCAAGAGCGCCATCGGATTCGTCAGCGAGCCGAGCTCAATGATGGAGTTCGCGCCCGAGCGGATCAGCTGTGCCTTCTCGAGGCCAATCTCGACGAGGAACAGACCGATGCCAGCCGTGATTGCACACTTGAGTGAGTTGGGCACAGCGTGCGCGATGCGGTCGCGCCACTTCGTGCAGGCGACGTAGGCGAAAATCAAGCCGGATACGAGCGAGATGGCGATGGCCTCCTGCCAGGAGAGCCCCATCTGGACGCAGACGGTGTAGGTGAAGAAGGCATTGATGCCCATGCCGGGTGTCAGGACAATCGGGGCATCTGCCACAAACGCCATGATCAGGCAGCCGATGATGGACGAGAAGATTGTCGCAAAGACCGAGAGTTCCGCGGGCATCCCCGCATCGGCCAGGATGATGGGGTTGACGACAATGATGTATGAGATGGCAAAGAAGGCCGTGATGCCCGCCAAAATCTCCTTCTGCCATAAGCGGCGGTCCTTAAGGACCTCCTCGAATAAAGCCTGCATGCTCTTTCCTCCTGAATCATCTTGATTTGACTTTATACATCTAGTTTAGCGAAAATGAGCCAATATAAAAAGGACAGGGGTCCATGCTGGCCAAATATTTTTTTGTAAAGAGTCAGAAAGTTTTCGCCAGCGCGATTTTAGGCTATAATAGAGAAAAGTACCATGAATAACAGGACTGAGAAGAAGCTATCATCATGCAGATAAAGGAGAGATTTCATTGAAGCTGGAACAAGTGATTGAATTCATGCCAGAGAGCATCCGAGCCAAGATCAGCCATCGCACCTTCCGGCCCGGTGAGTTCGTCGTGCGCAAGGGAGAACGCGCCGACCACGTCTACATCCTGACCAAGGGCACAACCCGCGTCAGCAATGAATTCGCCAGTGGGCAGCGCTACACCTTCGCTCACCAGACCGTCCCCGACCTCATCGGCGACCTCGAGGTTCTCGCCGGACAGGAGTACTTCTCGGCCACCAACGAAGCCGTGACGGAATGTGAAGTCATCGCCATGACGGCCGACACGTTCAAGAAGTGGATGCGCCGCGACAACCATTTCGCCTGTGCCATCGCCCAGCTGCTCGCCAGTAAGATGTACCCGACCTCCAACGAGAACGGCCAGATCAAATTCCAGCCGAGCATCCAGCGCCTGCAGGAGTACCTTGTCAAGCGGCTCGACCTCGCACCGTCCGAGCAGTTCGTCCTACACACGAGCCGCCAGCAGATTGCCGATGATATCGGCACGAGCGTCAAGACGGTCAACCGCGGCGTCAGCAAACTGCGCGATGCCGGGCTCATTACCCTGCTCCACGGCAAGATCGCCATCAGCGTCGCGCAGCAGGAGAAACTGCGCACTCTCAAGCTGGAGGATGAATGAGGCGAAACCAAAACATAAAAAGCGGCTGCAACACCTCGCTATAGGATGTTGCAGTCGCTTTTCATGCTGTCCCGTATCTTATTCTCTTATTTTGCCTCAGCTGGAAGTTCGGACGTGCAGTGCGGGCAGCGCGTCGCATCATCTGCGATTTCCTGACGGCAGTACGGGCAGAGGCGCGCAGCCTTTGCCTCTTTTTTCGGCATCAGGCGGTTGACCTGCTTGATCAGCAGGAAAATCGCAAATGCAACGATGAGGAAATCGACGACAGCATTGAGGAACGAGCCGTAGGCAATGACCGGCAGACCGGCGTCACGCGCTTCGGTGAGCGTCGCAGCCGGCGTGCTCGAAAGGTTCAGGAACAGATTGGAAAAATCCACGCGACCGAGCAGAAGGCCGATGGGCGGCATCAGGATGTCATTGACGAACGACGTGACAATCTTGCCAAAGGCAGCACCGATGATGATACCGACGGCCATGTCCAGGACATTGCCGCGCATGATGAATTTCTTGAATTCCTCGATCATAAAATCCTCCTCATAATACAATCCAATTGAACAAAAAGAATAGTCCGCTTTCATTTTAGCACAGGTCTCAGCTAAAACATATAGTCATGCACAAAAAAGAGCTCCGCCTCAGCGGAGCTCCTGCTTAACCGGCAACTTCCTATCCTCC
>ERZ1673698.390-NODE-390-length-71587-cov-15.412487_pt1 | contig 71587 bp, 49 predicted proteins | sample MGYA00580228_ERZ1673698 | MGnify/ENA primary metagenome ERZ1673698 (study PRJEB41218, sample SAMN15661768) | gut metagenome | host: Homo sapiens | place: Canada: London | collected 2015-08-20/2019-03-30 | study: EMG produced TPA metagenomics assembly of... | reverse complement strand
GATTACAAATCACGTGCTCTGGCCAACTGAGCTAAAGAGGCAAATCCTTGCAGCCGCCGAGCGACTCGTTTTTAGGACGTGTTGTAAAACGGCTGCAAAGATACGCATTATTTTTCTATTGCCAAAACTTTTTGCAGTTTTTTTTAATGGCTACGCTGTTTTTCCTTGAATTTGGTGAGTTGAACCTTCAGGCTCTCGACACACTGGTCAATACTTTCCTCAAATGTGTCACAAGTCTTTTCAACATAAAGGTCCTTGCCGGTCACACCCACAGTCACGCAGGCTTGCTTGTTGAGAGCGGTGGCAGGCTTCACCACTTTTAATTGCACCTCTACTTTCTGAATATCTTCATAAGTTTTTTCCAACTTGGCGATTTTCTTTTCGACAAACGCCTGTAACTTCTCGGTAGCGTCGAAATGTATCGACTGAATCTTAACATCCATAATTACCTCCTTTTTATTTAATTAAAGAGTTACGCCCTTGGATGGGCTTCTTGATATACTCGCTTAAGTTGCTCAAAGGTGGTATGGGTGTAGATTTCTGTGGTGGAGAGGCTCTCATGACCCAACAGTTTCTTCACACTTTCCAGACCAGCCTCGTGATTGAGCATAGCGGTAGCGAAGGTATGGCGGAGCACATGGGGCGACCGTTTGCTGAGCGTGGATACAAGCGACAGACATCGCTTCACCTCGTTTCTTACCTGGTCACCGCTCATCCTCTCTCCCTTGCGAGTCACAAACAGGGCGCCGTTACCGGCCTTGACCTGCTCATCACGCACCCTTATATATATTAATAAGGTGTGCTCCAGTTCCTCACCCAGAGGGATGATGCGCTGCTTGTTGCGCTTTCCCAACACTTTGACAGCATGGTTAGCCCAATCTATCGCCGTGTCGTCCAGTCCTGTCAATTCAGAGAGACGTATGCCTGTCTCGTAAAAAGTCATCAGCATCGTCCGTGCCCTTACGCTTTCGAAGTCATCACCCCACTCCACCACATCCAGAAGCCGGTTCATCTCCTCTTCTTTCAGAAATTGCGGCAGGGGCTTTGCCTTCTTCGGGCCCTTAATCATCCTCGACGGGTCGCGGGCTACCTTTTGGTGAGCCAGAGCATAACGGTAAAACGAGCGAAGAGCACTCAGTCTGCGATTAACAGAAGTAGCTCTATTGCCTTTATCCATCATGCTTTCCATCCATCCACGGATGACATCGGCATCGACAGTCTCCCAGGAAAGCAGCATGTCCAAATTTTTGAAATATGCCTCAAAAGCCTTCAGGTCTTCGGCATAACTGCTAACAGTCAACTCTGAACGGTTCTTTTCAAACCGCAAGTAGTCCAAAAATTCGCCAATCATCGCCATCGCGCCTATTACATTACTGTTTTCGGCAACGAATATACGGAAATTAATTCAAACTACCAAATTTTCGGAGGAAAAATTATTCCTCTTCCTGACGGAGCTTCTGTACGTAGATGGCGTGTTCCATCTTGAGACGCTTCAAAACAGAAGGCTTATCAAACTGCTGACGAGAGCGGAGTTCCTTAATAACACCTGTCTTTTCGAATTTTCTCTTGAACTTCTTGAGAGCTCTTTCGATGTTCTCACCATCTTTTACTGGTACAATAATCATTGTCTTGTTTTTATTAATTAATTATGTTAAACTTATTGCTTTCGGGCATGCGCCCAATAATCGCGGCTGCAAAATTACTGCTATTTTGTCACTTGGGCAAGTTTTTTGCCCTATTTTTTTTACAAAACGGCTGAAATTGTTGCATTTACGCCATTCAACGCCACTATCTCCAGCCCATTTCAGCCCATAGATACGCCCTCCGTAGCCCCCGTTTTTGGGGGCGGAGATTATGGATGGAAGTCGGGGAAGGACTGATGCAAAAAGGGAGATTATCGGCGCTTTCGCCGAGGACATCGCCAGAATTGCCGAGGGTACCTTCACACTTCCCGAGGGTACCTTCACGATCGCCGAGGGTATCTTCAGAATTATTGCGAGGAGGGATATGGATATTTCATGGCTTGAAATGATTGTTGCGGAGCTTGATACTGGTATTGCGTGTCACGAAATTACTCTGATGGGATGCTGCATGGGAATGTGAATGGCTAACGGATGAGCGAAGCGGGTAATAGGTGCGACGAAGTGGACAAACTCGCAGACAATGCGGGCAACGGATGTAGCAAGATGGGTAGCCGTGTACAACAAAGTGGGCTGCAATGCACAATAAAGTGGATGGTCAGGGACTATAAAGTGACTGCCCTTATATATATAATAATGTAGGGAATGGCAGAAATGGTGATTTGCCTGTTGGTGACGATTGCTACAACGCTGGGAGCGGCTGGGAGGGCGGTTGGGTTTCTATCCACTCTTCCTCGGACTGTCGTGGTTTTCCTTGGGGCTGTCTTGGATATTTTTGAAGTTGTCATGGATATCCTTGAGACCGTCGCGGGTGTCCTTGGGGCCGTCACGAATATCCCTGGAGTTGCCACGGATATTCTCGGGGCTGTCGCTGATATCCTCGGGGCTGTGGTGGCTCAACCTCTTGTCCATCCCGCCGCCACAGCCAGCCACATGGCGCTACCACTGGTCACCGCTATAGCCGTTGTGACGGAAGGGGAATTCGTCCTCTTCCTTAGGGACAAACATCGAGTCGTCTTCGCTCTCGCCGTCCATACGGGCAAGCGTCTGGCTGTTCTTGAAACAGGTCTCGAGATAGTCGTTGCGATGAAAATATCTGCCGAGCACCTCGCGGTAGTCATCAAAGGCCTGCGGCGATGGCATCTCGGTGAATATACGGGCAATCGCAGCCTCAACCTCATCAATGCCGCAGTCCTCGGCCAGACAGGAGAGGGCGCCCAAGGCATAGGTCCAACCCCACTTGGCATACCGGGTGACGAGCCTTACCACCCGCTTCCGGCAGGCATTGTCTATACGACAGCCGTAGAGCCTCGACACGACCAACACGCCAAGATAATCGAGCCTCGCGTCGCCACACCACGACTCCACGATGTCGAGGAAGTGGTTGCAGTCGTCCTCGGGCGAAGCGAGCAGCATCTTCAGCCCCGTCTCGTCCCTACAGTCGATATACTCTTCCACCTCTGCCATGCGGCGCTGGCAGTCCTCGAGTATGCTCACCATCCGCGCGTCGGGCTCTATCCCCACCCCGTGCAGGAAGAACTGGTGCAGGTTGTCTATCAGCGGTTCGTCGTTGCACTGGAATGCGAACAACATCTCCAGAAGGAACTGCGGAGTCTGGTTCTGACAGTAATCTTCGGCATAGAAGGGGTTGGGCTCGCCCCGCTCGTCATACTTGTCGATGCAACCCAGCACATCCAGAGCGTCGGAGTCGCGGGCAAGCGCCTTTTCCACATAGTGGCGCGTGTAGCGGTTGTCGGGGCCCTCACGGCGACTACAGTCATCGAAGAAGAGACGCAGCGCATATCTGTTGTAGTCCCTGCCCTCGCTGTAGGCGGCATAGACGCTGGCGGAATCGGTCCATCCATAGCGCTCGACGAGCTGCCTGTTCTTGTCCACGAAATCGATGCTGCAGTCTACCTCTGCCTCCTGACTCAGCAGTTCGTCTGCCAGCAGTATGGCGAGCCCGCTGCCTATGGCGCTATCCAGCTCGGGTATCATCGGAGCCATCTCGCGCCTGTCCACCTGCGTCCTGCCCACATAGGGGTATAGCATCAGACGGCGCACCGAGCTCTCGTCTACCTCTACGGTCATTACCATATCGCGGGCCGTCACCCAGTCCCTGACCTTCACGTCTACTATCACTTGTATCATATCTTCCATTTCCGTTATGCTTGCCGGCACCATGCCAACAGTCTGCAAAATTAGCGAAAATCATTCTGTCCACAGCGCTCGAGATACGTATAAAACTCTGGCAGACCCACTTTTTCTCCCTACTTGTCATGACCAGACAAAAAAGTGTGCCCTTTTGCACCCATTACTCGTTTTTTATTTTTACCTTTGTCACACATTGACAATCGCATTACACCTATTTATATTATATAGACAATGAAGACATCTAAGAAGTGGACCATCCACATTGCCTGTTATGTGATAGCTGCCCTCGCGCTATCCGTTCTCAACGAGTTGCACCCTGCGGTGAAATACCGCACAGAAGTAATCGAGCCACAGACCGAGGCCATGCAGCCCACGGCAGTCATCGATCTGGACAACGACAACCCCTATGCCTACGCCGGACAGGAGAGCGACGGCAAGCTGTATCTCTATGCCGACAGACAGCTGGCAGTCATGAACCCGCGCGTCTCCGAGAACCGCAATCTGACATTCATGCAGATTGTCACCGCTGCCGACGGCGCTATGGAGCTCCACGTCAAGGGCTTCATCAATGTCGACGCCCAGGGCCACTACTCGCTCGAGGATGCCGGCAATGTGGGCAAGCCTATGGTCATCAAGCAGGTCAAGGACGGCGAGCCCATCATGCAGAACATAGCCAATATCGACACCAAGCGGTATAAGATACGCCTGCTGCGCAATGCCCCTCTCGGCATCAATCCCGACGCCGTGGCCGAGGCAGCCCAGCGCGTGAGCCCCGACTACACCCCCGCACCCCAGCCCGACCCACAGCAAGAGAAGGTGCAGGAGTATATCCACAACAAGAGCCTGCTGGTCTACAAGAGTACCGTCTTCTACTCGCTCCTGGGCATCACCGTGCTGGCAGTGATTATGGCCATCCTGCTCTTTGCCGAGCGCGACGAGATAGAGTTGGGTCCGAAGAACAAGATAAGCACCTGCGACGACGAGCTGACCATCAGCACCGAGTACCAGAAGATGCCCAAGCTGCTCCTGGTGAGCAACTATCTCTTGCTGGCCCTCATCGCCGTCATCACGGTATGCCTCTGCGTGCCCCAGCTGACCGAGACCATCTTCGCCAATCTCTTTGCCGGCTTCTTTGAAGGTCTGGGCGCCATCATTATGCTCACGGCACTGGCCTGCGCCATGGCCTACAACTGCTGGATGATGAGCCGCCACATCAAGGATGCTGAGGCCTGCGATACCGACAAGGGCTTCTGGCTCACTGCCGTAGAGATACTGATGGTGATTGTGGCCAACACCGTGGTGGTGGCCATGTGGCTGCCCGTGTCGCTGATACCCGTCTTCGGCATCAACGTGATACTCGCCCTGCCCAACATCATCATCGCCTATGCCACCAGCGCCCACCGCTCCGAGCTCCACTGGATGCTGCCCGTCCACGAGATATACAAGTGGATAAGCGGCTTCACCGTGCTGGCCATCGTCGTACTGTTGTGGATATTCAACTGTCTGCTCCAGGGCAAGGTGCGCAGCGACGAGCTCGAAGCCGCCGCCAACGCCAAGCGCCAGCTCTCTGAGGGCAATGACTTCTATGCCACCGGAGAAGACGGCAAGCTGCACCACTTCCAGCGCGTAGGCTCCAGCGACGAGTGGCGCGACCTCAGCGATGAAGGCGGCCAGATCTACTACCGCAATGGCACCGTATTAACACGTGCTGCCTACTAAGAGAACATGATGCCAGATACAGCCACACTACTTTACCGGCGTGTAGAGGCACTTGCAGACCTCGACAACGATGCCGTCGAGGTGCGCAACAGGAGTCTGCACGCCGCCCTGGCGCAGGTGTGTCATGAGGGAGTCAAGGATACGGGCATGGCCTTTGGCAACCTGTTTTCGCAGGTCGACTACCTGTGTCGCAGCCGTGCCGTGGGCGCCGCCGACAGGCAGGAGATACAGACCATGCGCCGCCACTCCAACAGCACCGAGCCCATCGCCGACGCCGACTGGCCATACGACCTACGCGCGCTGGCTCTGCTCGTGTCGGCAGTCACCTCCACCGACGTGCCCTCTACCCTTGTGGGCCGTCTGCCCGTCATGGGGCGTCCCACCGACCTCAGCCACACCATAGACCGCCGCTATCTGCGCTGCGTGGTCACCGACTATGACGACCAGCTTATCCACGTCCATGCCGACGGCGAAGGCACGGACGACACCTACACCGTCGACTACACCGCCCACAGCTATCTGCAGCCCCTGCTCAAGCGCGGCATGCAGCTCAACCTCATCGACTGCCATGAGGGCAAGCACCTTGAGCCCGGACTCATCATCGTCGAGCCCGACTATCTGCTCGACATCAGCCAGATAGCGCGCTGCTTCACCGACTACGGCCACCATCCCCTCGCCTATGTCGCCAACAGGCTCAGCCCTGCCGCCAACTCCTATGCCATACTCCTGGGTAACTTTGCCGGGCGCGCCCTCGACGACATCATCAACCACCCGACGGACTACGACTGGCTCGACACCCTGCGCACCAACTTCCGCGAGCGGGCACTCGACTACTGCACCTGCCCCGACTTTGCCGGCGGAGCCAAATTCAAGGTCGACGCCAAGGCGCAGGTCGACAATCTGTGCGGCATCGTAGACAATCTCTTCGCCCCCGACCCCACCTCGCGCCGCCAGCCCTACAGGCGCGACCGGGCCATCCTCGAACCTTCCTTCGTGTGCGAGCGGCTGGGCATCCAGGGTCGTATCGACCTCATGACCACCGACATGCGGCTGCTGGTCGAACAGAAGTCGGGCCGCAACTACAATATCGAGCGCGGATATGCCAACCAGTATGGCTCCTTCCAGAAGGAGGACCACTATGTGCAGTTGCTGCTCTATGCAGGGCTGCTGCGCCAGAACTTCGGGTTGGGCCGCCGCAAGACCGACATACGCCTGCTCTACTCCAAGTATCCCCTGCCTGGCGGACTGGTAGCCGTCAACGAGTACCAGGCCCTCTTCCGCGAGGCTATAGCCCTGCGCAACCGCATCGTGGCGCAAGACTACGCCATAGCCCACGACGGGTTTGGCAGCATCATCGACCAGCTCACCCCCGAGACCATCAACGAGCGACAGGTGTCTACCCGCTTCTTCTCCGACTACATTCTGCCCCAGCTCCAGCGCCTGCTCACTCCGCTCCACACCATGAGCGCCGTAGAGCACGCCTACTTCTGCACCATGGCGACATTCGTGATGCGCGAGCAGCTGGCTGCCAAGGTGGGCAGCAATGAGGGCATAAGTGCCAGTATGGCCGACCTGTGGAACATGCCGCTCGCCACCAAGCGCGAGATGGGCAACATCTACACCGGGCTCACCATCACCGGCAAGGAGAAGAGCAAGGGACGCGGCGGATGGGACATCGTCAGCCTCGACGTGCCCGACCAGGGCGAGGACTTCCTGCCCAACTTCCGCCCGGGCGACTCGATATATCTCTATGCCTACACCGACACGCCCAACCCCACCGGCGCCATCCTCTTCAAGGGTTCGATAGTGGCAATGAGCCAGCACAGCATCACCGTGCACCTCAACGACGGCCAGCAGAACGAACATATACTCGCCGACAGCACCTATGCCGTAGAGCACAGCGGTTCCGACAACACCTTTACCGCCAATCTGCGCAGTCTGAGCGAACTGATACACGCGCCGAGCGACCGCCGACAGCTGCTCCTCTCGCAGCGCGAACCCACAGCCGACACCTCGCGACTGCTCACCCGCCCCTACAGCCCCACCTACGACGCCACGCTGCTCAAGGTCAAGCAGGCCAACGACTTCTTCCTGCTCGTGGGCCCGCCGGGAACCGGCAAGACATCGATGGCGCTGCGCTTCATGGTCGAAGAGGCACTCTGCGACCCCGACGCATCGCTGCTGCTCACCTCGTACACCAACAGGGCGGTAGACGAAATCTGCGCCATGCTCACCGAGGCGGGCATAGACTATCTGCGCATAGGCAACGAGTACACCTGCGACCCACGCTTCCGCGACCAATTGCTCGACAGGCGCGTGGGCGAGACTCCCAGACTCGACCACGTGCGCCAGACGCTGCTCTCGGCCCGCGTGGTCGTGGCTACCACCACCACGCTGCAGAGCCGCACGCCCCTCTTCACGCTGCGCCGCTTCTCCCTGGCCATCATCGACGAGGCCAGCCAGATACTCGAGCCCTCGCTGATGGGGCTGCTCACCCATATCGACAAGTTTGTCATGGTGGGCGACTACAAGCAGCTGCCGGCAGTGGTGCAGCAGCCCGCCGCGCTGTCGCAGACCACCGACCCGCTGCTCACAGCCATCCATCTCACCGACTGCCGCAACTCGCTCTTCGAGCGGCTTTACCGCCGCGAGATGGCATTGGGTCGCACGCAGTTTGTGGGCATCCTGCGACGTCAGGGACGCATGCACCCCGACATCGCAAGTTTCCCCAACGAGATGTTCTACCGTCGCGAGCAGCTGGAGTGCGTGCCTCTGCCCCACCAGCAGACCGACGTCATCTACCCCACGCCACTGCCCCACGCCGCCGACGGTCTCGACACGCTTCTCCACCATCACCGCCTGCTCTACTTCCCCTCGGCCGGCAATCTCTCGCCCACCCAGTCAGACAAGGTCAACCCCGTAGAGGCGAGGATAGTAGCCCGGATAGTCGGGCGGATATACTCCTACTGTGGCAAGGACTTCGACCCCGACCGCACGGTGGGCGTCATCGTGCCCTACCGCAACCAGATAGCCATGATACGTCGCGAGATTGAGCAGATGGGCATCGAGCCGCTCACCCGCATATCCATCGACACCGTGGAGCGGTATCAGGGGTCGCAGCGCGACGTTATCATCTACTCGTTTACCATCCAGCACGCCTACCAGTTGGACTTCCTCACCGCCAACTGCATGGAGGAAGACGGCCTGGTGATAGACCGCAAGCTCAACGTGGCGCTCACGCGTGCCCGCAAGCAGCTTATCATTACCGGACACGAATCTACGCTGCGCCAGAACGCGCTCTTCGCAAAACTCCTGGACCATATACGCAGCAGGGAGGGATATGCCGAGCCGCAAGAAGAGTAGTCCGGTCGTGGGAACAAGGATAATCGGCAGAGACCATATCGCAGAGGCTTTGCCACAAACGATTGTGGTGGCCGCACGGTCCTCGCATGACTGGAATACAGACAATTGGCAGACGGGGATAAAAAAAGTGGGCAGTCATGGCGTGGCATGGATAGATTATTAGTACCTTTGCACCGTCAAACAGAGCTGCCGCTACGGTTGCGGGCTGCTACACAACAGATATCTCTATGCTTAGCAACACTACTAAAGGTTATATTCTGGCTGCCATCGCAGCCGCAAGTTACGGAACCAATCCCCTCTTCGCCCTGCCCCTATATAAAATAGGTATGAACCCCGAATCGGTTCTTTTCTTCCGCTATATGACCGCCATACCCATGCTGGCAGCCATGCTGATGATGCGCGGACGCGGTTTCGGACTACGCCGGCACCAGATACTGCCACTCGTGGCGATGGGTCTGATAATGGCCATCTCGTCGCTCACCCTCTTTGAGAGCTACAACCACATGGCGGCAGGCATAGCCTCAACGCTGCTCTTCGTCTACCCCATCATGGTGGCGGTCATCATGGCACTCTTCTTCAAGGAGCGGCTCACCATCACCACCATCCTCTGCATCGTGATGGCTCTGAGCGGAATAGGGCTGCTCTATCGTGGCAGCGACGGTGACACACTGAGTCTGGTGGGCACGCTTCTGGTCATGGCATCGTCGCTGAGCTACGCCATATACATCGTGGGGGCCAACCGCCCCATGCTGAGCGAGATCCCCACGCTCAAGATTACCTTCTACGTGCTGGTGTTCGGCGCACTAATCTTTGCCGGACGCTTTGCCACCGGCACGCCCTTCACCATGCCCGCCGCCAGCCAGTGGTATATGTGGGCCGACGTGGTGGCGCTGGCGCTCTTCCCCACCGCCATCTCCTTCCTCTGCACCACGGCTGCCATCCAGCGCATTGGCTCTACGCCCACCGCCATACTGGGAGCGCTGGAGCCCGTGACAGCCATCATCTTCGGCGTGCTCGTCTTCGGCGAGACCCTCACCCCGCGCGACATGGTGGGTCTGACGCTCATCATCGTGGCTGTGACGATGGTAGTAGGCGGAAGCAAGACAGGCGAATACCTGATGCGGCTGCGCCGTATGTTCCCACGCATACTCAACCACGTACGCCACAAGTGAGGAAAGATTTAAGCGCATAAATTTGTAAGTCAGCAGGAAAACAAGTACTTTTGCAACCTGTGCATCAAGATACACAAAGAATGGAACAAGACAACAAGAAATTTGAACAGATACTGGTAAACATTACCGGTCAAGACCGCCCGGGACTCACCGCGATGGTCACAGAGATACTGGCACGCCACAAAGCCCAGATACTCGACATCGGTCAGGCAGACATCCACGCCACTCTCTCACTTGGCATCCTCATCCGTATAGACGAGCGCCAGTCGGGACAGGTGATGAAGGAACTGCTCTTCAAGGCTACCGAACTGCAGGTGCAAATAGCCTTCACCCCCATAGGCGACGACGAGTACGAGGCATGGGTCAACAAGCAGGGCAAGAACCGCTACATCCTCACCCTGATAGGCAAGACGCTCACCGCAGAGCAGATTGCCTCAGCCACCAAAATCATCGCGCAGCAGGGGCTCAACATCGACTCGATACTGCGCCTCACTGGACGCCAGAGCATCAAGAAGACCAACCGCAACGTGAGGGCCTGCATCGAGTTCTCGCTGCGTGGCACGCCCCGAGACCAAAAGGAAATGCAGGGAGACCTCATGCACATGTCGGCAGACATGGGTATAGACTTCTCATTCCAAAAGGACAACATGTACAGACGCATGCGCCGACTGATATGCTTTGATATGGACTCGACGCTGATACAGACCGAGTGCATAGACGAGCTGGCCGACCGCGCCGGAGTGGGCGACAAGGTGCGCGCCATCACCGAGAGCGCCATGAGGGGCGAGATAGACTTCAAGGAGAGCTTCACCCGACGCGTGGCACTGCTCAAGGGCCTCGACGCAAGCGTGATGCAGGAGATAGCCGAGAAGATGCCTATCACCGAGGGCGCCGACCGCCTCATGTCGGTACTCAAGAGATGTGGATACAAGATTGCCATCCTCAGCGGTGGTTTCACATACTTCGGCGAATACCTCCAGCGCAGATACGGAATTGACTATGTCTACGCCAACGAGCTGGAGATAGACGATAACAACAAGCTCACCGGACGCTATGTGGGAGAGATAGTAGACGGCACACGCAAGGCCGAACTGCTGAAGCTCATCGCACAAGTGGAGAAGGTAAACCTGGCGCAGACCATCGCCGTGGGCGACGGTGCCAACGACCTGCCCATGCTGAGCGAAGCCGGTCTGGGTATAGCCTTCCATGCCAAGCCACGCGTGGTAGCAAGCGCCGAGCAGAGCATCAATACGATTGGACTCGACGGAGTGCTCTACTTCCTCGGGTTCAAGGACAGTTATCTCGAAGACCAGGGCCGTTTCTAACCCCGCAACCATACACGATACTCCCGACCGCAATGTCCACACCAGGGCATTGCGGTTTTGTTTTGTCCGAAGCGGGTGTATGACGGCTGCGGTTATGGCCTCTGCCGTGGAGTCTGGCGATGCGCGCAGCGGGACTATGATGGATATTTAACACACATTATTTGGGAAATTCAAAAAAAATGAATAAGTTTGCGCAGGAAACAATAATAACAAGAACGATTATGACGAAAGAAGAACTGATGAGACGCGCCATCGCCCTGAGCGAAGAGAGCGTGCGCAAAGGCGGCGGCCCCTTCGGCGCCGTGATAGCCCGCGATGGCGTGGTGGTGGCCGAGGCTTCCAACCGTGTGACCCTCGACAACGACCCTACCGCCCATGCCGAGGTCAGTGCCATCCGCGCCGCCTCGCTGCGTCTCGGTACCTTTGACCTCAGTGGTTGCGACATCTACACCTCATGCGAGCCTTGCCCCATGTGTCTCGGTGCCATCTATTGGGCACATCTGGACCACATCTACTATGCCAACGACCGCAAGGACGCTGCCGCAATAGGTTTCGACGACGACTTCATCTATCAGGAGATAGCCCTCGCTCCGGCAGACCGCCACAAGCCCATGCGAATCCTGCTGCCCGATGAGGCCAAGAAAGCCTTTGAGGCATGGAGAGAGAGCGACAGCAAGACTGAGTATTGACCCCTACAAGCCAATATCCGCCACTGGCAGAGGATATTGGCTTTTTTGGTTGCAGGGGAGTTGTCCCGCCGCCGCGCGAACTATCGTTTATTTGTTATGGATGACGAAAAAAACTGACAAAACAGTCACGTTTCTGATTTTATTTCTTAACTTTGCAGATATAGTCATTGTTTCTCAATATATTGTTATGACAGAAAGATACATCAACCCACATACTGATTTCGGTTTCAAACGCCTTTTCGGCTCCGAGTTCAACAAGGAGTTGCTGATAAGTTTCCTCAACGCGTTGTTTCGTGGCGAACAGGATGTAAAGGATGTGACTTACCTCAACTCTGAGCAGTTGGGCGACCGTGCTGATGCCCGGCGCGCCATCTTTGATGTCTATTGCGAGAACCAGAAGGGCGAGAAGTTTATCGTCGAGATGCAGAATGTGTATCAGGAGTTCTTCAAAGACCGCACCATCTATTACTCCACCTTCCCTATCCGTGAGCAGGCTCAGCGTGGAGGTAACTGGGACTTCCATCTCAGTTCGGTTTATACCATCGGTTTGCTGAATTTCAATTTCGCAGAAGGTCTGGAGGAAGCGCAGCATTGGCATCATGAGGTTAAACTTATGGAGGTCGACACCAAGAAGGTGTTCTATGACAAGCTCACTTATATATATGTAGAGATTCCCAAGTTTGACAAGACCGAAGACCAGCTCGTCACGATGTACGACAAGTGGATGTTTGTGCTCAAGAACCTCTCTGTGCTCATGGAGCGCCCCGCTGCCCTTCAGGAGCGTGTGTTCACAAGGCTGTTTGAACAGGCTGAAGTTTCCAAGTTCAATGCACAGGACAGGATGCTGTACGAGGATAGTGTGAATGCCTATCGCGACATCATCAACGCCATCAACACAGCCAAGAAGGATAGTTTTGCAGAGGGACGCGCTGAGGGCATTGAGTTCAAGACGGTCGAGATAGCCCGCAAGATGTTACAGCGAGGCATGGCTGTAGAAGAGGTAGCTGAACTGATGGATATGACGGTTCAGGAGATAAAGAAGATATTGTAGACAGATGTATACCGATTGCGACGTCATCAACGCCATCAACACTGCCAAGAAGGATGGTTATGCTGAAGGCTATGCCAAGGGCTTCGCTGAAGGATTTGTTGAGGGATTTGCAGAGGGCATTAAGTTCAGGAAGGTCGAGATAGCCCGCAAGATGCTGCAGCGAGGCATAGAGGCTGAAGAGGTGGCTGAGGTGGTGGACATGACGATTCAGGAAATAAAGGAGATGATGTAGCCGGATGTTTTCGGGAGCCTTGCCATCATCGAGGCGACGCTGGCGACATCGGTTACCATACTATAAAGCAGGCTGGATTCCACTCGCGGGGTCCAGCCTTTTCTGTGGATAAACTTCAGAATCATTGTAGCAAAAGTGGCCGCTGAGCAGGGTTTATAGGGCTGACGCGCAGTAAAAGGTAACAAAATCACGGCTGTTTCTCATTTTTTTATCATAAACTGCGGTGGGTAAAGAGATTTTTATTATATTTGCAATCATCAACATTATATTAACATAAACTAAAACTAAATTAACTATGAGAAAAGTTATGCTACTGTTGGCTATGGCGATGATGGGCTTCAGCCAACTCTCAGCCCAGGAAAGTGCTGTAGATGACCATGGAATCTTCAACCATCTCAGTGTGGGCGTCGGTGTCGGCCTTACCGGTATCAGCATCGAGGCTGCAGCCCCCATCACTCCCTACGTGACCGTACGCGGAGGCGTAAACATCTTCCCGCAGATTAAAGTCAAAACCGACCTCGACCTCGACGGTGAAATCCCAGCAAGTTATAATGGCCCCCGCTCTTTCGAGGTGGAAGGCAAGTCGTCGCTCACCACCGGCCATCTGCTCTTCGATGTCTACCCATTCAAGACGAGTGCATTCCACGTTACCGCAGGTGCCTACCTGGGTTCCGACAAGATAATTACCCTAAAGAATACCAAGGACGGCGTGCTGATGGATATCAACAGACTCAACGCCTCTCTCCCCGACGGCCAGAAGATTGGTCTTGACCTGGGCGACTACCTGCTTACCCCCGATGAGCGTGGTAACGTAGACGCTACACTCAAGGTTGCCGCCTTCCGTCCTTATCTGGGCGTAGGCTTCGGCCGTGCAGTTCCCGCCAAGCATCGCTTCGCCTTCAACTTCGACATGGGTGTGCAGTTCTGGGGTACCCCCGAGGTTTATCTGCGCGACCACAAGCTGACCAAGGCCGACACCAACAGCGATACCGGCGAAGTGCTGAAGTATCTGAGTAAGGCTACAGTTTATCCCGTGCTCAACTTCCGCATCGTAGGTCGTATTCTCTAATCGCATCCATAAAGATAGAATTTTTCATGACAAGGCATATCGGCGGCAGAGTGCATCGCAGCCGGTATGCCGATTTTTATACCATCCTGATGACCATCGATACCCAAACCCTCGACCCCAAGCGCGACCCTATGGGCGCAGCCATTCTCGACTATCTCACCACGGGCCGTGCCAAGACGCTCACCGTGATGTCGTCGATGTTTGACGACGACGAGATGCCGGTAGACTATCTCTTCCGCACTACCGACAGCATGCCGCCGTTGGAACTAAAGGCGCTGGAGATGACCCGCGGCACCACGCTCGATGTGGGCGCCGGAGCCGGATGCCACGCCCTGGCGCTGCAGCAGCGCGGTGTGAGCGTCAAGGCTATCGACGTGTCGCCCCTGAGTTGTGAGGCCATGCGCCGGCGCGGCATCGCCGATGTGGAGTGCATCAACCTCTTCGACCCACGCCTCGGCGGAGGTTTCGACACCATACTCATGCTGATGAACGGTACGGGCATAGCCGGCAAGATGAGCGGACTGGGCGGGCTGTTGCGTCGCGTGGCGAGTCTGCTTGCCCCGGGCGGGCAGATACTCATCGACTCGAGCGACCTGAGTTATGTCTATCAGGATGAAGATGGTGGTATGGACATCGACCTGTCCGGAAAATACTATGGAGAGGTCGACTATCAGATGCGGTATGACCGTGTCGAGGGCCTACCGTTCGACTGGCTCTATGTCGACTATCCGCTGCTCAGCGCCGCAGCCCGTGAGGCGGGGCTCGACTGTCGGCTCGTGGCCGAAGGCGACCACTACGACTATCTGGCTCAGCTCAGTCTGGAGAGAGCCAACCCTTAAACATATCAAGATTATGATGAAAAAGATATTTGCCCTGGTCATCACCCTATTTGCCATCTTGCTGATGGCGCTTACCTGCCCCGACAAGAAAGCCCATACCGAGGCCATCCGTTCTGCGGTCTCGGGCTATGTGAACGAGACCCTTTCCCAACGCCATGACGACAATATCGTGATGGGCTTTTTAGGTTCGCTCTTCGTGAGCAAAGTGGCAGAAGTCTATCTGGACAATTCGCTGGAGGTAAGCAACTATCTGCTGTTCAGCGTAGGCCGCATCACTTTCGACGGAACCACCCGCGTGGTCTCGGTGGGTGCCTTCAACCATGTCTTCACCAGCGACAAGGACGATATACGCCAGGCGCTGAAGAAGACTGATGAATGATACGGTCTCCCAATTCACCCCTACCCCGCTACTGGCCACCCAGCAGTTCGAAATAACCGATGATTTCTTCCCAGGTCTTGAACTTGTCGCTGCCCCAACGGATGACGGTACCCATAAAGTCATCCACATCGCGGTCGCTTATCAGGTAGTCGGCACAGATGAGCTGCGGGTCATTGGTATAGATTACCCTGTTCCACGCCGGAGCAGAGAGCGCGTCTTCTATCCATGCTCCCATCTCGGTTATCTGTTCGGGGTGGTCGGTGGGAGCCGGCGTCACTATCCTTACATCGTACTTCTCGATGAGCATCTCAAACGCCTTGTGCATACTTGATGTCGCGTTGAGATAGCTGTCTCTCATGGTCGAACTGTCTATCAGCACCACGGGACGCGTGCGGCCCTCCTGCCGGTCGTCTATCCACCTTATCACCGGTATCAGATACCTGTGCACCACCTTTTCTATCAGTCGGTGCTCGCCGTGGAAGCGGATAGCCTGAGGATAATGGCTGTGGAAGAGGTCAAAGGTATGCACCACCGGGTCCTTGTCGCCAAAGAGACCATAGACACGCCGTTGCTCGTCGGCATCGACCGCCGCAAAGCAGCGGGTGGTAATGTCGGCATACTCCTTGACCAGAGCCTTGGTCACCACCACCTCCTGCACGCCGTCCCGACGCGGATTCTGAAACACCTGTTTGCCCATCATGTTGCTCTTCTGCATGGTCTGCCCCATCTCCAGTGCGGGGTTGACCAGTATGCGGTCATAGCCGTGCAGCATCTCGGCATACATGCCGCCCATCGAGGTACCGATGATGAGGTCGGGGCTCTCCCGGCGAGCCATTTCCTGCAACATCGTCACCGCCTCGACCGGGTCCAGCGGAATGTCGTCCGCCACCACCGTCGCATTGGGTAACAGTGTCTGCAGGATTGATACCGTTCCGCTCTGTGCTGATGACATAAAACCATGAATATACATGATTTTCTTCCCGTCCATGAGGTCGGGGTACTGTTTAATATAGGGATTTTGCATTTTTAAGCCATTTATGTGCAAAGTTACCATTGTTTTTGCTTATCTTTGCCATGTCTACCTATGCATTATCATTAAATTAACAATAATTACATGAGAAATTCATTCCTTTTATTGGCACTTGCAGCAACACTTTCAGTGTCGGCGGCCGACGTGACGCCCACTTTCACTGAATGGCAAGACTTGCAGGTAAACGCGGTAAACCGTTTCCCATTGCACACCCAGTTCTTCGCGTATGAGAACCGTGACCTGGCGCTCAAGGGCGTCAAGACCGAGTCGTCCAATTTTCTCTCGCTCGACGGCAAGTGGAAGTTCAAGTTTGTAGAGAACGCCGACCAGCGTCCTACCGACTTCTACAAGACCGACCTCGACGACAGCACATGGGGCGAAATCAACGTTCCCGGCATGTGGGAGCTCCAGGGATATGGCGACCCTGCCTATATCAACGTGGGATATGTCTGGCGCGGCCATTTCAAGAACAACCCGCCCTATACCCCCAACGAGCGCAACCACGTGGGTTCATACCGCCGCATCATCACCATCCCTGCCAACTGGGACGGCAAGCAGGTGATAGCCCACTTCGGCTCTGTCACTTCCAACATGTACCTCTATGTCAACGGACACTTCGTGGGCTACAGCGAGGACTCCAAGGTGGCTGCCGAGTTCGACATTACTCCTTACATCCATAAGGGTGACAACCTCATTTCATTCCAGACATTCCGCTGGTGTGACGGTTCTTACTCCGAAGACCAGGACTTCTGGCGTCTCAGCGGTGTGGCCCGCGAGAGCTACCTTTACGCCCGCGACGCCGGAGTGCATATCGACGACCTCAGAATTACCCCCGACCTCATCAATGACTACAAGGACGGTACCCTCGAGGTGAAGGTCGACGTGACCGGACGCCCTGTCATCGACTTCGAGCTGCTCAACGCCAACGGCATCACCGTGGCCAAGAGCACTGCCGACTTCAAGCGCCACGCCTACGGCACCATCCGCTTCTCGCTGCGCAATGTCAAGAAGTGGACTGCCGAGACTCCTTACCTTTTCACCCTCGTGGCCACAGTCAAGAACGGCGACAAGGTGACAGAGGTCCTCACCCAGAAGGTGGGCTTCCGCAAGATAGAAATCAAGAACTCGCAGATGCTGGTCAATGGCCAGCCCATTCTCCTCAAGGGCGCCAACCGTCACGAGATTGACCCCGACGGCGGCTACGTGGTAAGCGTGGAGCGCATGTTGCAGGACATCAAGATTATGAAGCAGCTCAACATCAATGCTGTCCGCACCTGTCACTATCCTTCTGACCCCCGCTTCTACGACCTCTGCGACGAGTACGGTATCTATGTCCTCGCCGAGGCCAATCAGGAGAGCCACGGTCTTGGCTACGAAGAGACCGCTTTCTCTCGTAAGCCCGAGTACGCCAAACAGATAATGGAGCGCAATGAGCATAACGTACACATGTATTTCAACCATCCCAGCGTCATTATCTGGTCACTCGGCAACGAGACGGCAGAGAGTGTGAACTTCGAGAATGCCTATAAATGGGTCAAGGAGTTCGACCCCAGCCGTCCCATACATTGGGAGCGCGGCCGCTGGAACTCCGACTCCGACTTCTACTGCCCCATGTACCTCGGCCTGAAGGAGAGTGAGGAGTACTGCAAGCGCACCGACGAGAAGGCCAAGAAGCCTTTCTTCCAGTGCGAGTATGCCCACGCTATGGGCAACAGCCAGGGCAACTTCAAGGAGTACTGGGACATCATCCGCAAGTACCCCAAGTACCAGGGTGGTTTCATCTGGGACTTCGTAGACCAGGCTCTCCGCAAGAAAGACGCCAACGGTGTGGAAATCTTTGCCTATGCCGGCGACTACAACGACTGGGACAGCAATGATGACAAGAACTTCAACAACAATGGCTTCATCAGCCCCGACCGCAAACTCAATCCTCATGCCTACGAGGTCGGTTACCAGTATCAGAACGTATGGGCAAAGGCCATCGACGCCAAGGCTGGCAAGATAGAGGTTTACAATGAGAACTTCTTCCGCAACATCGACAACTACAAGCTGTGCTGGACTCTCCTCGCCGATGGCAAGGCCGTACAGCAGGGCGAGATAGCCAACCTCGATGTGGCTCCCCAGCAGAAGGTGGTTTACACTCTGCCCTACAAGCTCGACGGTATCGACGCCAATGCCGAGGTGATGCTCAACATCGACTTCAAGACCAAGACTGCCGAACCTCTCATCGCCAAGGGACAGACCATGGCTTACGCCCAGATAGCCATCGCCGAGAAGGACGCCAAGCCCGAGCTCAACGCCGACGGACTCATCGGCACAGCCAAGGGCAAGGTGAAGGTAGCCAACAAGAAGGGTGTTCCTCTGCTCGTCCAGGGCAGCAACTTCGTGGTAGAGTTCGACCCCGCCACCAGCTACATCAACCGCTACGAGGTCGATGGCGTGTCTATGCTCGGCGAGGGCGGTATGCTGAAGCCCAACTTCTGGCGTGCAGTGACCGACAACGATATGGGTGCCAACCTGCAGCGTCGCTACGTGGTTTGGCGCAACCCCGTCATCAACCTCAAGTCTACCGAGGTCGAGAAGGGCAAGAATTCAGCTTCGGTTAAGGTCGTTTATGATATGCCCGAGGTCAAGGGAACACTTACTCTGTCTTACCTCATTGGTGCCGACGGACAGATACGCGTTACCCAGGACTTCAAGGCCACTCCCGGTGCAGAGGTGGGCAACCTCATGCGCTTCGGTATGAAGCTCGACATGCCTTACCAGATGGACCAGAGCCACTTCTATGGCCTCGGCCCCAACGAGAACTATATCGACCGCTGCTCTTCTCAGCGTCTTGGCATCTATACTCAGACCGCCGACGAGCAGTTCTATCCCTACATACGTCCGCAGGAGACCGGTACAAAGACCGGCATACGCTGGTGGAACCAGACTACCACCGAGGGCAAGGGTCTGAAGATTGTGGCCGACGCGCCCTTCTCTGCCTCTGCGCTCCACTACAACATCTCCGACCTCGACGAGGGCGACAAGAAGAAGCAGCGCCACGCTGCCCAGTTGCCCAAGTCCAAGTACACCGAGCTGTGCATCGACAAGAAGCAAGCCGGAGTGGGTGGTGTAGACTCATGGTCACGCGCGGCTGAAGCCCAGCCCGAGTATCGCCTCAAGTATGGCGACTACAGCGTAACCTTCTGGCTCGTTCCCGTGAAGTAAACCGACCCCAATATCCTTCAAGCCCGCCATCATCGCAACCCAAGCGAAGATGGCGGGCTTTTTGCGTCTAATTGCGACGGCGCAGCGCAAGCAGCCCGCAAGCAGCGGCAACTCTGTAGGAGTTGCGTTTCCCCAGCCCAGGGTTGAGGTGCGCAGCGCCTCTACCCTGGGTATATATATAATAAGGTGTAGCAACTCTGTAGGAGTTGCGATTAGCGAAGCGTTAACCACAGCAAGAAGGGCGAGCATATCAATTGAGGTAACGCCTACGGCTAATCGCAACACTTACAGCGTTGCCACATTAGTGGGGCAGCTACCCAGGGTAGCGTGCTTCGCCCGCAACCCTGGGCTATGAAATCGCAACTCTTACTGAGTTGCTGCAGGGTGCGTTCCGGCTGACAACCAATTACAAAGCCGCATCGACCACGCACGACACCACACCAACCAAATACACCGCCGCGCCGACCACGCACACCACCGCATCAACCACACACGCCGCCGCACCAACCACGCTCACCGCCATGCCAACCAAACACATCGCCGCACCAACCACACACGACACCATGCCAACCAAACACACCGCCGCACCAACCACAGTTGGTGGCTCGTATCAATAGGTACGAGGCCGCGCGTCATTTGTTACGAGCCCACGTATCATAAGGCACGAGGTCACGTATCTTATGATACGAGCCGACGATGACAATCACGGCGCTTCCAAACACATGGTTTACAATGGCTATAGGACGCCTCCGCACGAAGGGGATGGAGCGCGGGGAAATCGGGAGGCTGGCAAAACGGAAACTTAGGGCGCTGCCCACGATACGGGGGACCACCACGCCACATGCCTCCCTCACCACAAGGCATCAAAAAAATATCCGCAATGCCTGGGGTGATGGCATTGCGGACAATGGAGTCGGTAGTAACGGGCGTCACGTGGCGCCTGTACTATATAATAAGGTAAGCCTTAGTGGCAGAAGCGCACCTGGACATCGTTGCCCTTGTCGTCCATGACGCGCAGACGCAGCTGACCACCGTTGTGGTCGAAGTAGCGGGCATAGATGGGGTGGAGACCGCGGCGCATGGCGTGCTGGCCGATGATTTCGCGTGGGCTGTGCTCGCCATCATTGTCTGCTACCATCGTATCGTCTATCTTCAGATAGCTGCCGTCGTCAGAGAGCAGGGCGAAGGTATAGATGCCGTCGGCGGGAATGTCGATATATCCGTTGAAGATAAGTCCGATATTGCCCTTTGCCTCGGCGGGTATCTGGATGCCAGTGGTAACATAGGTGCCGTTGAGCGCTGCCTGGTCTATGCCGGCACAGTCGCGTCCGTCGTAGTCGTGCCATGCCACCTGCAGTCCTTCCTTCAGACTGTCGGCGGTCACAGCCGGTGCCAGGTCTTCCTTGACATAGCTGCACTTCACCATATCACCCTTGCGGTTGTCGGGGCCGAAGGTGCGGAAGGTGAAATGCGTGGTCTCGGTGATGGTCATCGGTCCGGCATAGAGCTGTGCGTTGACGCCGGGTATGCTACCGTCGGTGGTGTAGCGTATGGTGGCCGAGGGGTCGGCACACTTGACATCGACCACGCCCTTGTCGGTGAAGACATTGACATTATAGAAGCCAATGAGGTCGGGTATGCGATAGGTGACACCCATCTTCTGCAGACGGGGCAGATGGGCGACGAGGCGGCTGGTGAAGTTGTCGATATTCATGGTCTGGGGCTTGCTCCATCCCAGCTCGGCGGTGGCTATCACACGTGGGAACGCCTGATACCACACGCGGTTCATCGTGGGCACCCATTCGGTCCAGAGGTTGGCCTGCACACCCAGCACCAGCTGCTGCTCCTTGGCGTCGAGTCCCTTGACGGGGTCAAAGCGGTAGATGGCGGGGATGGAGTTGCGGTCTTCCTGATAGTCGATGTAGAACTCGGAGTTGGGCGAGCATATCAGCGCATTGCCATGCGAGGTGGTCTGCTTGGGCGAGTCGGCAGCCCATGAGCGCCACCACATCACGGCCGAGTTGGCGGTGAGTCCGCCGGCGATAATCTCGTCCCAGCCTATCATGGTCTTGCCGTGGGCGGTGAAGAAGTCCTCCATATAGTGGTTGAACCATGCCTGCAGCTGTGGCTCGGTCGTGAGGTGATGGTCCTTCATACGCTTCTGGCAGTCGGGGCAGGTCTTCCAGTTTTTCATGTCGACCTCGTCGCCGCCGATGTGTACGTAGCGCGATGGAAAGAGGTCGAAGACCTCGCTCCACACGTTCTTGCAGAACTCGAGCATGGTGTCCTTGCCCGGGCACATAGGCGTGGTGAAGAGCTTGCCCCATCCCGTCTGCTTGAAGCACGACAGTCCGTCGTAGTTGTCGATGGCCATCAGGCTGTGGCCGGGCATATCTATCTCGGGGATAATCTCGATGCCACGCACCTGGGCATAAGCCACGATGTCGCGCACCTGCTGCTGGGTGTAGAAGCCACCATAGAGGGTGCGTCCCTTATCATCGCGGCGCGTACGGGCAACAGGAACCTGCAGGTCGGGTGCATCTTCCTCGGCGGCACGCTTCATGCACACGGTATCCTGGTTGTTGTAGATGCGCCATGCACCACGCTCGGTGAGGAGTGGATAGCGCTTAATCTCGATGCGCCATCCCTGGTCGTCGGTGAGGTGCCAGTGCATCTTGTCTATCTTGTAGAGCGCCAGCACGTCAAGCAGCTTGTAGACCTCGTCGACGGTAAAGAAGTGGCGGGAGCAGTCGAGCTCCATGCCACGCCACTCGAAGCGTGGCGCGTCGGTGATGGTCACACAGGGCACCGTCCACGTGCGTGCCACCACCTGCTGTGACTCGATGTCGTCGGGCAGCAGCTGGCGCAGGGTGGCTATGGCGTTGATGACGCCACGGTAGGTGTCGCCCTCGATGGTCACTCCCTTGCCGGTGACGCTGAGGCGATAGGCACCGGCATTGCCCTCATTGGCAAGGGTAAGGCGGATGTCGCCCTTGCCATTTTTGACGGCAAAGCGATAGCCCGTGGCGCGGCTGAGCATCTGGCTGAGATACTCGGCGGCAGGCCGCAGCTGTGCATTGTCGCAACCGATGGTTGCACTCTTCTTGATGGTCCACGCTCCTGTGCCCACCGTCATCTGGTCGGGTACGGGAATGATGGCGGGCTGCTGTGCCATAGCCGTAGCGCCGGCAAACAACAGGCAGCAGACCAATGCTTTCTTTATACTTATCTTCATATCTTTAGGTTTTATGCTACAAAGTTAGCACAAACGGCGTGAAGAACAAAAGGAAATCAGTCCTTTTTCTTCCGGGATGCACAGATGGACTGCCACAGCCCTGCCCTCACCGACAGAATGTCAACAAAAATCGAGCAAAAACGTAAGAAATATCGCCATGGGCTTGGTCGGTACGACGGTTTGCACTATCTTTGCATAAGATAGGCTGCACCTCGGCCATTAAGCGAGCTTATGGCGTTCGGTTTGCACTATCTTTGCATAAGATAGGCTGCACCTCAGCCATCAAGCAAGCTTATGGCGTTCGGTTTGCACTATCTTTGCAAAATATCATCTAACGCAAATCATTCTACTATGACCAGAAAACCTGTAATCATCATGCTCACAGCCGCCCTGTTGATGTCGGTGGCTGCCTGGGGCCAGAGCCTGCCCAAGTTCAAATTCGGCGAACCCACCATGGAAGAACTGAAGATGACCACCTACGACAAAGACTCATCGGCGGCAGCCGTGGTGCTGCTCAACCTGCGCGATGTGGGCTTTCGCCTCGACGGCGGCGACATCACCGAAGTCACCACCAACCGCTTCCGCATCAAGATACTCAAGGACGCCGGCAAGGACTATGCCAACGTAGACCACGTGCTCTACAACAGCCAGGGCGCCAAGGGCCATGAGAAGATTTTCGGCATCAAGGCAGTCGCCGTAAACCTCGAGAACGGCAAGGTGGTCAAGACCAAGATGAAGAGCGACATGATTTTCACCGAGAAGATCGACGAATACCACGACCGCGTCAAGTTTACCATCCCCCAGGCCAAGGTAGGGTCGGTCATCGAGTACGAATACAACGTGAGCAGCGACCTCTACTACCAGATGGACGACTGGAACGCCCAACAACCCATCCCCGTGGTACACGCAAGATATACATCCATCATTCCCGAGTGGCTGCTGTTCAGATATGAGCTGCGCGGACCTGGTCTGCTGCAACCCATCCTGGGCGATGGGCTCGTAGCGCGCAGTGACGTGATACAGACCACCAGCAAGAACTATGTCTATGTGGGCAACAACATGCCTGCCGCCAAAGGCGACGACTACGTGTGGTGCAAGAGAGACTACATAGCCCGCATCACCGCCGAGCTCACTGCCACCAACTTCCCCTATGTGGGCTACAAGGACTTCGGAGAGACATGGGAGCGCATAGACGAGATGCTGCACAAGGCCGACTGGTTTGGCAGCAAGTTTGGAAGCAAAAGCCCCTACTGTGACGAAATCAAGGAGAAGGGCATAGACAAGATAGCCGACACGGAGCAACGTGCTGTAGCGGTGCTGAAACTGCTCTTCAGCCACCTCAAGTGGAACGAGACGTTCGAGTTGAGCCCACAGTCGATGGCGAAGACCGCCAAGGCGGGCACAGGCACCAACGCCGACATCAACCTGATAATGGTCAACATGCTGCGCGACGCCGGCATCGAGGCGGTGCCCGTGGTGATGCGCCTACGCAACACCGGCACGCTGCCCGTGACCTACCCCAGCATGGACAAGCTCAACACCTTTGTGGTGGGAATACCCATGGGCGAGGGCAAGATGATGTATGCCGACGCCTCGTCGGAGAAAGGCTTCCTCAACGCGTTCACTCCCTCTCTGTATGTCAACAAGGCGCGCATCCTGAGCAAGGGCGAGGGCGAGAAGTGGGTAGACCTGCAGCTCATAGGCAAAGCCAACGAAAGCAATGTAGTGACGGCAGCGATAGACGCCAACGGCGAACTCAAGGGCAAGGTCAAGGCCGTACACCGAGGTACGGGTGCCTATATGTTCCGCTCCCACTATGCGCAAGCCAAGGACGAGAAGGAATATGTGACCGACAAGGAGGAAGACTTCAACATCAGTATAGCCGACTACAAGACCACCGACGCCAAGGAGTTTGGCGACGAGGCGAGCGAGGACTACACCTTTACCCGCAAGGGTGAAGCCACAGACGACCACATCTACATCTCGCCCATCATCTACCCCATGGTCAAGAGCAACCCGTTCACCGACGCCACCCGCCAGATGCCCATAGAGTTTCCATTCATCCATACCGAGCGCAGCCTCTACACCATCACCATCCCCGAGGGTTGGGAGGTAGAGGAACTGCCCAAGAGCGTGAACATCGCTACCCAAGGGCGCGAGATAACGGCACGCATCGTCTGCGGTGTAGCCAACAATGTCATCAAGTGTAACACCATCTTCAAAATCAACAAGGTCTTCTTTGCCAACAACCGCTACGACGAGGTGAAGACATTCTTCGCCAACATCGTGGAGCGCAGCAAAGACCTCATAGTACTAAAGAAGAAGCCATGAGAATAATCACGCTTATCGCCGCAGTCACGGCATGGGCTGCCACGGCATGGGCAGAGCCCACGGCGCAGATACGCAAGCAGACAGTGCACATCGACGTAATCTCGCAGAGCGAATACCGCATGACCGAGCACACCGAGGTGGTGATATACAAGGAGACCATGAGCCAGCTGGCCAACTTCTACGCCACGCTCGACAAGTCGGAGAAGATTGAACGCTTCGCCTGCGTGGTCGAAGGGGTAAACAGCAAGTTCAACAAGAAATACAAAGCCGGCGACCTGAAGTATTCGGAGTACTCGGGAGACATGGTCACCGACCTGAAGAGCGTGGAACTGAGCATAGACCTGCCTCTCTACCCCATCGTGGTGACCACCGACGTGACCTACCACCGCACGGACAACACCATAAGCTATCCGCCCTTCTTGCCCATACCCGCCTATGACACCGAGGTCAAGGAGGCTACCTACATGATAGACTTCCCGGCATCGATGAACCTGCGCTATGTGGCTATGGACACCGACATGAAGCCCGTGGAGAGCACCACGCCCAAGGGGAAGAAACGCTGGACTTTCACGCTCGCCAACCAGGGAGAGGTGGTCTATGAGGAGTTCAGCAAACCGCTGCTGCAGCAGATTCCCAAAGTGCTCTTCGTGCCAGAAAGACTTGATTATTACGGCACACAGGGCAGCATGAAGTCGTGGGAAGAGTTTGGACTGTGGATCAACAGCCTCTGCCAGGGCATGGACGTGCTGCCCGACGACGCCCGGGCCAAGGTGCACGAGCTCACCGACACCTGTACCACCGACTGGGACAAGGTGAGGGTGCTCTACAACCTGCTGCGCCGCCACACCCGCTATGTGAGCATCCAGCTGGGTATCGGCGGCTACCGCCCGCTGGCTGCCGAGTTTGTGTGGCGCAAAGGTTTCGGCGACTGCAAGGCACTTACCAATCTGATGAAGGCCATGCTGGCAGAAGCGGGCGTGGCTTCGACCTATACGCTCATCAGCACCAAGTATGACAGGCTCATCGACCTGCCCAACTTCCAGCAGCTCAACCACGTCATCCTCAAGGTGCCCACCTCCAAAGGGGTGATATGGATGGAGTGTACCAACCCAGAGATACCTCTGGGCTATACCCACGACGACATAGCGGGGCACGAGGCGGTAGAGATAAGCGACAAGGGCGGACACAGGGTCATCCTGCCCGACTATGCCGATACGCTCAATCTGCGCACTACCAAGGTAAAGACCGTTTTCCGCCCCGACGGCACCGGCAGCATAAACATCATCGACAGCTATAGCTGTCATCGCTACACCAGGCTCTATGGCTGGCTCAAGAAGAGCGAGAAAGACTGCATCAATGCGGCTGCGAGAGCTTACAGTCTGCCCTTTGGCAACATAAAGCGGGCTGTGGCGAGGATGGGCTACCGCAAGGGCGAGGGCGGGCGTGGTCTCCTGCCCCTCATCTCAGCCTCGGTCGAGGCCGACCAGGTGCAGATAGCCACCAGCACGCGTGCCCGCCTCTTTGCCACCATCAACCCGCTGCACAGCAACTTTGTCCCGAGCCACATAGCGCGCGACCGCAAGCACGAAATCTACATAGATCAAGGCTTCAAGAACGTGGAGATTATCGAGATGACGCTGCCCGAGGGATGTATGGTAGAAGCCACGCCCAAGCCGGTAAGCATAAGCAACGAGATAGGCTCCTTCACATCGACCGTAAGCGTAGAGGGGCGCACCGTCAAGCAGACCAACACCCTCATCCTGCACCGCGGCACCTATCCCGCCGCCAAGGCGCAGCTGCTGGACGACCTCGACAGCGCCGCCGACACAGTCTACAAAGGCAAAGTGATACTCAAGCGCCCATAGAGGGCTACTGATTGGGTGGTAGAAACAGTTGCAGCAGCAACAATCAGAACAATCAGAGAGACATTGATAAAAGGGGTGCATGGTCTTCATATCGGCCAGGCACCCCTTAATATTGAACCCCAAACGGTCATTAGCCCGTTAGGTGTATTCTTGCTAATCTATCAGTTGGCTACATATACGCCTAATTCGGCAAGACTTGATACTGAAGAAGAGCCACTCTCAATAGAGAGGCGTATGTAGCGTGCTGACACACCACCATAGAACGAACAGTACTGGTAACCTCCGTTCTTGGGCATTTCGCTCTCTGTGACGGTACCAGCCTCATCCCAGTTGACACCATCTTTGCTCAACTCAATCTTGACAGCAGAGAAATAGTACTCATCATACCACCATCCGCCATACCAGGACTTGTAGTAGCGTGAGAATCGGAAACCGCTGACAGACTTATTGCCGCCCATATCCACGATGACTACCTTGGTCTTGCCATCATTGCCGTCGGCACGGAGACCAGCGCCATTGGTCAGGTCACCATCAAAGAGTTCGCTGGCGGTAATATCTACACCGCTGTCATACTTAACATTCCAACCAGTATAATCAGTAAGGAGAGTTCCTACAACGTCATCTTTAGAAGAAATATCCTTGACGAGTTTGGTCTCTGTGTTCACGATGAGATAACCTACGCCACGCTCCTCGCTGCCCTTAAGTTCTCCCTCGGCAGAACCTATCTTGACAGCCATCATATAGGCCTTCTCGGTGAGCGAAGCCAGAGCACTCTCATTGAGAGTTACCTTCACGGTATCGCTTGCATCCGTCTTTCCTGCTTCTACCGTGACGTTCTGGTTCTCGAATGTAACGGCAGACTCGGGAAGAGCAACATAAGAAGTGTTATGCTCGGCATTGTAGGCTTCAACCAGGCTGGGATCTGAGACTACATATACCTTGCAATTCTGGCTTGGGGCACGCTGCACTTTTACAGGGAATTCGCCCTTGAGCGAACCGAAGTCACCTACCGGAGTATGAGCAACCGTACCTGTAAAGGTATTGTTGGCGTTAGCCTTGAAGTAAACGAGGTTGTTGGGATTGCCCACCACGTCATATACGGTGTCGCTCGAGCATGATGCCATCGTGATGCCGGCTACTGCCAAGACACCGAGGGCTGCTGATTTGATTATATTTTTCATTGTTACTATCCTCCTTTGATTACTCAGAACACTTGTTGTTTTCGTCTATGCCCCAAGAGATACCCTGATAAGCATCGGTTGTAGCTGAGAGATTACCGCTCTCGTTCTTGTCGCGCACGGTATTCTTCCAGTCCATGTCATAACCGTGGTTAGAAACGTCCTTGATGACATAGCCCTCTGTCTGGTTCATCTTCCAGTAAGCCACGAGACCATCAGAGTTGGGGTCTACGCCACAGAGAGTGGTAGCGATGGTGCTGGGAGAGAGGGCCTTGTTCCACAGACGAATCTCAGCCAGACGACCGCTGAAGTACTGGCTGGCATAGTAGTTACCCCAAGACATACCCAGCTCGAAACGCTGGAAGGGAGTAGACTTGCCTGATACAGACGCATTGGCATCGGGTGAGGGGTTGTCATCTACATACATATTGAAGTCGGAGCCGTTGTAGGTACAGGTCACGAGATACCAGCGACGGGCAGCAAAGTGAGTGGTAGAGAACATACCGCCACCGGGATAAATCCACTGGAGGATGTCGCCACCAGCAGAACCAGACTCACCAAAGCGGAACATATTGGCCATTTCCTCATTGGCACCCTCGATAGCCAGCACACGCTGGATGTTACCGGCATATCCGAAGCCATTGGCATAGAACTTGAACTGGATGGTGTAGTTGCCCAGGTCTACCTTCTTGCTCTCATCAAAGATGAAGTTGGATGAAGCGGCAGAGGTGTATGACATATGGTGGAAGTTGAGCACACGTGAGATGCGGATGAAGAGAGTGCGCGAAGCCTCAACGACATCCAGATTGCCACCAGATACGGCCTTGATGGTAACAGGAATCATGTAGCTGCGTCCCTCGACAAATGACTCGGTGCTTACCACCTTGACAGCAGTGGCTGTAGATACAGCGCTACCAGCCTTGATGGTTACCTCGCTGTTCTCGAGTTCTACACAGTCCAATGGTATGCCATAGTAAGAGCTACCATTCTTAAGGTTGTACTGCGATACCAATGCAGTATCGATGGCGAGTGAAACCTTGACATCACTTTCTACCTTGCTGGTTGCCTGGATAGAGATAGGATACGAAGAAGGGGTATCCTCAACCACAAATTTCTGAACGGGAGTAACCTCGGTACCTACTACCAGAAGTCCGTTCTTGCCATAATCGAAGTCGTCGCCCTCAGCATTACAGCCGGTCAGTACTGTACCGCCTGCCATGAGCAGCAGGGCTGCCGACATTAAACTATACTGGATATTCATTATTGTTTCTGTTTATTGTAGTGTTGATACATTTATTTATTCAACGCGGGATTCATAATCTGAATGGCCTCACGCAGAGCCTGATAGGGCTGTCCATTCTTAGACTGGTTGTAGTTGAAACGGGTAGAGTAGCTACCTACGCCGCCCTTATGACCCTTTGCGGGCTCCCAGCGGGCATAGTTCCAGATCATGCCTCCGTCGGGTTTCTGATGAAACGCCTCGATGTAGAGGTGCTTCTCCTCGGGCCAGCCAGCGGGAGCGCCCATGCCGGTAGCACCCTGGCCGCTATATGCCTGCTTGATGAGGTAGTCGCAATAGGGTTCGCAGTTGTCACCGGGGGACCTACCGAAATAGTCTATCATGAACAGCTTCTCTGCCCACTTGCCTTCGGGACCGAAATACTTGTTGCACTCATCGGCAACGATGTACATAGAGTTGCTGTCCCATCCCTCGTAGTCGAAGTCTACGCCATCGAGACCACATTTTACCACGGTATCGACAGCCCATCGGGCATAGGCACGCAGAGCTTCCTCGCTACGGTCTTCACGCAGGTCTACGATGGTGTTCTGGTCTACATTCATATTCTCGTCACGATACCACACGGCGTGGTTCCAGTTAGAGGCATCGGCATGGAACACAAAGCGTGTACCCAGTTTCTCCTGGCAGTAGCGCATATCAGCGTAAGCCACAGGATGGGTCTCTGGGGTAGGAATACCTATCCAGAGGTTGCAGATATCGAGCGAGTCGGGCAGTCCGACGAGACGCTCGCCCCAAGAGGCGGGGTCCTTGCTACCTTCCACACCCTCGAGAGGTGCCCAGTTCTGATAGTAAACATAGCAGATCTCGTGGTCGCTCTTCTTGTACGCACGGAGATTCTTGTAATATTGCTCGTCATAGGTCTTCAAACCCTGAACGGTATTGGCCTCGGTGTCGGTATCACAGCTTGTGAGACCCCCAAACACCATAGAGGCTACTACGGCAGCGCTGAAAAATATTCTGAATTTCATATTGGTTCTATCTTTAATATACATTATTAATATTAATGTGACTTCTTGTCCCACCAGAGAGTGGTGCCACCGTTGTCGCCGGTACCATTGTTAGACTCGCCGTTGAGTACGCTTACTGCTGAGTTGACAGCAGCGCTGTTGGTGGTGTACTCTGACTGTGGATAAGGCAGTCGGCGTATCTGTACGCTGGTGCTTATCTTGCCATTGCTGTCATTGCGTACCACGGGGAACAGCTTGGGATAACCTGTACGACGGAATTCAGACCATCCTTCAGGGCCATCGGGATACATAGCTATCCACTTCTGGGTGATGATGCGCTCGAGGTTCTTCTCAAAGCCAGCGCTCTCGTCCCAAGCGATGGTGATAGAACTGGGAGAAGCGGCATCGTTGCCGTCGCCGGTCTTGTCTTCATAGGCAGCGGGAGTCAGTTCGTCGTTGGCGAGATAGTTGTCAGCGCCAGAGACGCCAGCCTCTTGGAAAGAGATTTTCACACCAGCCTCATAGAAGTGCTGGGCTGTACCACCCATGTTCCAGCCACGCAGAGCGCCCTCGGCACGGAGGAAGTAGCTCTCGGCAGCTGTCATCCACACGATAGGAGTTGTGGTCTTGTCGATATTGAGCTTGGAAATCTTGGCTCCGGCATAGGCACTGACCTTAGAGCTGATGTTGCCCGTACCACAGCGCACACCATGATAGCCACCGTCGTCGGCAGCAGTCTTGAAGTAGGCGGTACGACGGGGGTCGTTGTAACCGTTCATGTAAGAGTCCATGGCTGCACTCATACGGATTTCACCGGCATTGAAGGTCTCCTGCATATCATAGTTGGGATGATAGTAGTTGAGCTTGCTGTGGAGCAGTTCGGCGTGTTCGTCTACAGCCTCGATGACGCCGATGACATTGTTGATGGATTTTTCTGCCTCGGTCTTGGCGAGGGCTGCATCGGCATAAGCCACACGGATGGCAAGACGCAGACGCAGAGTGTTGGCAAACTTGACCCAGTTCTTGACACTGCCGTCATAGACATTGTCGTAGTCCTGCATCAGAGTAGCACCGGCGCTGGCCAGAGGAGTGAGCACGTCGATGGCATCGTCGAGCTCGGCAAAGAACTTCTTGTACACTTCCTGCTGGCTGTCGAAGGCAGTTCCCAGCGAACCGCTACCATAATTGATATAAGGTATAGGGCCATAGGTGTCGGTGACACGGTGCATAGCCTCAACCTTGATGATGTCTGCCAGAGCCTTGATTTCGGGCTGGTTGCCCTTCTCGGCTGCCTTTACCAGACTCTGCCATGCGGGCATGACGCGAGAGAATGGCTTGGTAAACATCTGCTCATACCATGTCATCTTGTAAGTACCGTTGTGAGAGCCGCTGGCCCAGGTACCGGTCGGACCGATATAGCCTGAATAGAGGTCATGAGAGAGACCCTGACAGACCTGATAGTCAGAAGACTCGTTGCCGGCACCGTCCTTGTAGAGCACCACATTGTTCTGCATCTGGGTGAAGAAGGCACCTGTGCTCAGGTTGTCTTTCTCCATATCTTTGTCGTGAGCCTCATTGGGATTGGTATTGATATCCTCAAACGAGTTGGTACATGCTGTAGCCAAGCTCATGGTAAAGGCTCCTATCAATGTATATTTGATGATTGATTTCATAGTGTATTATCTCCTTGTTAGAATTTAACTTTAACAGAGAAACCTAAGTTGCGGAGGCTTGGCTGCATGAAGTAGTCTACGCCCTGATAATAGGTTCCTGTGTTGGATGTAAGTTCAGGATCAAATGGAGCCTTGTTGTAGAGCATCCACAGGTTGTGGGCTACAAATGAGAGGTTGAGACCCTTGATCCAGTTGACATACTTGGTGATTGGCACATCATAGCCGAGGCTCAGTTCCTGCAGACGCAGGTTGGTAGCGCTGTAGGTGTACATGGCATCGATGGTCTTGGTGGGGTTACCCACTACCTGATAGTAAGCCTGAGCGGGGATGGGCTTGCCATTGACGATAGCACCACCGTTGTTGCGGGCATCCTGAGAAGCCTTGGAAGCGCCATAGTAGTCGAGGATGGCCTGTGTCTCAGAGACTACCACGCCACCATTGCGGTAAGTGAAGAGGAAGCTGAGGTTGAGACCCTTCCAGCTGAAGCTATTGCCCCAAGAGAGGTTGTAGTTAGGTGTGGCCTTGCCGGCATAAGCATAATACTGGTTGCCGTTGGGGCTAGCCTCTACGGTCTTGGTGTCAGAGTCGACATAGATGGCTCCGTGCTCGTCGGTCTTGAGTGTGCGTACCCAGATGTCGCTCATAGAGCCACCTACCTGCAGACGGTTCTGATAACCTGAAGTGCTGGCGGGATACATCACGTCGAGGTCGTAGAGTTGTCCGTCGATGGGGTTCTTCCATCCGTGGAGCATCTCCTTGATTTCGTTGCGGTTGAGAGTCCAGGTCATATAGGTCTCCCAGTCTACGGGGCCGAGTGGCTGGCTGAAGCGGGCAGAGAGTTCGATACCCTTGTTGTCTACGCGGCCACCGTTGGTCCAGATGCTGGTATAACCGGTAGATGAAGACATAGGCACGTTGAAGAACTGGTCATAGGTAGCCGACTTATAGAGAGTGGCGTTGACCTTCAACTTGTTCTGGAAGAGGACGAAGTCGAGACCCAACTCCCAAGACTTGGTGCGCTCGGGCTTGAGGTCATCATAGAAGACGGTAGTGGTCTCAGGGCGACCGGTAGTGGGGTTGATGGTGTAACCGCCGCGCTTGAGATAAGGATTGTTAGGCTCATTACCTACCTCAGCATAAGAGAGGCGGGTCTTGAAGTAGTTGAGCCACTTGTTGCTCTTGATGACAGGGAAGATGTCGGTCCAGATGCCAGAGATACCGGCAGACCAGTAGAAGAAATTGTCTTCGAGCTTGGATGACCAGTCATTGCGGGCGGTGAGGTCTACATAAGCCATACCCTTGTAGCCTACCTGGGCAGTAGCGAATACGCTCTCCAGACGGGTACGGTAGCCGTCATCCTGATATTTCTTGAAGGTGGCATCGCTGGTCTTCACGTTTTCAAAGGTGAAGATATTGGGGGTACCCAGCAGATGGCCCTCAAAACCGAAAGGCTTGTAGTCGTTCTGGGTATAATTGGTACCCAGCACACCAGACACATTCCATGTCCCATTGCAGAAATACTTGTTGGCCTTGAGGAATGCCTCGGCGTAGAGTGTGGTATAGTCTTCGGTCAGATTCTTGTATGCGCCATACTTAGAGGCATACAACTGGTTGGTAGAAGCGAAGAACTTGTACTCGGAGCGGTTGTGGCTGTTGTCGTACTTCACACGACCGGTCACGTCGAGCCAGCTGTTGATCTTGTAGTTGAGAGAGAGCGAGATCTGATTGCGGGTCTTGTGGTTGATATAGCGCTCGCGCTCAGTCTGCCAGTAGGGGTTCTCCATACTCATATCGTTGGCGTAGGGCCAGTACTGTACTGGGAAGTTGCGGTTGGTATCATAGCGCTCATAGTAGCCGAGCTTGCTGAAGTCGTCGCCTGCGGGGAAGAGGTAGACGGCAACCAGCGGGTTGTGATACTGTCCCTGTGACAGCATGTTCTGCTCCTTGGCGGTAGAGAGCATATAGCTGAAGTCGATGGTCAGCTTGTCGTTCAATGCAGTTGTGGTGTTGCGGAAAGCTACATTGTAACGGTCCAGGTCATTGCTGTGGATGATGCCCTGGGCATTGGTCGAACCCAAAGAGAGATAGGTCTGGTTGTGGTCAGAACCTACAGAGAGGCTTACATTATTAGAGATGTTGGTACCGGTCTGGAAGAAATCTTTAGGGCTATAGCTTGAAGGAGTGGCGAGCTTGCTACCCCAGCTGAAGTAGGAGTTGGCCTCGGTAGGACCATACTGGTTCTGGAACTCGTGCATCACAAAGGGCTCAGAAAACTGGAAGCTGCCGCTGTAGGTAACGTCCATATGACCCTTCTTACCCTTCTTGGTGGTAACGAGGATGACACCGTTGGCGGCGTTGGCACCATAGAGGGCGGCAGCCGAAGGACCGGTGAGCACGTTGATGCTCTCGATGTCATCGGGGTTCATGGTAGACACGGCATCACCTGTCTGGCCGGCACCCTCGAAGATTCCCTCGGGCTGGCTACCCTTGAGGTCATTCATGGGTATACCGTCGATGACATAGAGTACGCCGTTGTTGCCGGTGAGTGACTTGGCACCACGCATAACGACACGGGTAGAACCGCCGACGCCGGCAGAACCTGTAGTAAACTGGACACCCGCTACTTTACCATTGAGAGAGTTGACAAAGTTGGCATCCTTGACTTTTGTTACAGCATCTCCGCCAAGCTGCTGTACGTTGTACGAAAGTGATTTGGCTTCTTTCTTGATACCCAGAGCTGTTACCACAACTTCATTCAGCACCTCGGTATCGGGCTTCATGGTTACTTTGATGCCTTCACCGGCATTGACTTCTACGGTGGAGTAACCCAGATAGGTAATGACAAGTTTACTACCTGCTGGAGCCTTCAATGAGAAGTTACCATCTACGTCGGTTGGCACTGCGGTCTTAGTTCCCTTCAAGGTAACGGTTGCTCCGATGATGGGCTCGCCGTTCTCGTCGAGTACCTGTCCGCTAACCTGCTTTACATTAGCCTGCTGTACAGAGTAGGAGCTGCCTGTGGCTTCCGTAGAAGCGGCACTGACACTCAGAGCACCCATGCACAAGGCTGCAGAAAAGCACAATCTTAACAATTGCTTTTCATTCATAGCGTTGAACATTATTATTTTAAGTTAGACATATAAGAATAGACGTTTAGTGCTAATTCTTCAATTTTTTATAATGAGGTTTTATTGCATTGGGCTGGTCCCGGACGCGTCCGAGTTTAGCATACGTTGGTTTTATGGCCGCAAATTTAACAAAAAATATAATTCCCGTGCAAATTTTCATGAACTTTTTTTCGCTTTTAACGCAAAATTGTGTGGTCGGAATCGCTGTGTGCGTACACAGCACACAATTCCACCAAGGTCGTGATGAATTTCAGACGTGCATTTAGTGTTTTTTCAATCGTCCTGCAATGGAGAGGTAACGACAGAAGGGATGGAAAAAAGGAGCAGAGATGGCTCTGGGGGCATTTGCAACAATTAACACATCAAGCGCGGTGATTGTTAACAATCATAAACACGCGCGCGGCGGGCGCAGAGATGACTTTGATGCCAAGCGTGATGGTCGGGAAGACGGGCGCAGCTACTTGACGATTGGCAGAGCGCACATTCTGCGCAGCGCGCATCACATTGTATTACATACACTTATAATTTTACCACCAACAACCACGCCCGAGACTCCGGCGGGAGTAAAAGGCTGGCGGTCTGAGTCATTTCTGCCATGCCGCAGAGGGGAAAGGAGATGCGGCGGGGTGACGGCGAAATTAAATATGTTTAACTATATTCTATTAATAGTAATTACTCTATCGCCCGCGTACACGACGCCTTGCGCCGACACCAGCGCCATTGCGCCCGCAGCCCTCTTGAGGATAATTGCAAGGCGCGAAATAGTCGTTTCGGGGCACGAAATAAGGAAATCATGCTTTGCAATCATTATTTCATGCCCTGAAATCAACATATAGGTGGTAGCGGGCAAGATTGGCGCGGTGGCGGACAGGAAGGTCAGAATGGCGAGCAAGACAGCCAGAGCGGCGGAGAAGCTGAATGGGGGCAGCGGCAAGATGGAGGATATGGCGGTCAAGACGGATGAAGCGGCGAAGAAGTTGAAGACTATCGGCAAAGAAGACGGAGGATGTGGCGGAGAAGACGGAGGATGTCTGCGACAAATTTGCGCCAATGTCGCAGGTCGTCGGGACAAGGGTTGCGCAACTTTTTGCGCAAGCGGGCGATGTGCAAATGGTCTCAAAATAAACTGCTTGGAATGGCAGAAAACGCGACGATGGCCGCCGTTTTTGCCTAAAAATGCTGCAAAAATGAAAAAAAAGGACAGAAAGGATAGATTTTACAAATAATCGCATAACTTTGTACATAATTAATATAGGCGCAACATATAATCAATATAGACGCGCTTATAAACGGAATAAACAGAATTGCGAATTCTTGGCATTGTATCAACAGACTGCCTCGACCAACAAGGAAACTGAGAACAACTGAAATGAGAGCAATAAAGCGAATAGTGCTTACACTGTCTATGACCTTATTGTGCTGCCCGCAAGTCTTTGCAGACAGCATCATGGACCGTATGCGCACCCGCGACTTCTCCCCCATCGACTACATGGGCTATGTGCTCACCATGTGGTACAACGGCTTCTTCAACTATCCCTTCGTGGTACGTGTCAGCATCTTCATGATTCTCATCTGCTGTATATCGATGGTCTTCTTTACCATTTCTATCAGTGTCAACAAGCATTTCGAGGGCCGACGCAACCGCATCTACAACCGCTACTACAAGCGTTTCTACGACATCTTCTGCGAGATAACACTCAATAAGGACAAGCTCACCCGCAACGAGATCGACGAGCGCATAGGCCTCACCACCCGCGACATAGCCCGCCGCAAGAAGCCCAAGTACATGTTTGCGCTGTGCAGGCTGCTGGTGCAGGTCAAGTCAGACTACTACAACGAGTACAACTACCGCAACGTGCGCACCCTCTGCAACGCCCTCGCCATCGAAGAGTTCATGGAGCGTATGCTCGTGTTCGGCTCGCGCACCAACAGGCGTCGCGCGCTGCAAATCTCCCAGTTCATGATGATTGACCTGCCCGAGTCGGTGCTGGTGCGCCTGCTCAACTCGGTCAACCAGGTCATCCGCAAGGAGACACGTATGTACTATCTGTGGCTGAGCGACTACAATCCCTTCAGATTCTTCATGGAGAGCGAGTTGCACAACTATGAGTGGCGCGAATGGGACGCTCTGGAGATACACTTCCTGATGAGAGCACGCCATATAGCCAACAAGGAGATGCCCTCGCTGCCCCCTATCATCGCCGAGTGTGAGAACGAGAAGCTGCAAGCCTGTCTGATCAGAGAGGTAGGCTACTGGGGTACAGCCGAGGATATGGACAACATGAAGAAATACCTGGCCCACAAGAGTCAGGTGGTACGCCAGGCTACCATAGAGTGTTTCATCAAGGCCCATCTGGTATCAGCAGAGCCGCTGCTCATGGCTGCCTACGCCAATCAGAACGAGCAGCTGCGCCTGTTTATCCTCCGCGCCCTGGTGACATTCAATACGGGACGCGCCATCCCCTTCTTCCTGAAAGCATGGAGCGAGTCCAAGGTCCAGTCGACCAAGCTCAACATCATCATGTCGCTCAGCCTGTATGGCGAGAAGGGCATGGAAGAGTTTGAACGCCTGGAGAAAGAGTGTACCGACAAGGACGACAGTATCCTCTTCAAGCAGGTTAGAGTGTTTGACAGTTATATCAAGAATTTGGCACGATGAAAGAGATTATCTTATACACCTACGGATATCTCGTCTTCTTCTACTCGATGGCGCTGATGTTCAGCTACGTGATGCTGGTGGCCCTGTCGTTCAGAGAGACACGCCGCTCGCGCCACTCCCTGAGCGACATCTACGTGAAGAAGATATTCGACAACTCGCCCTATACCCCCGGTGTGTCTATCGTGGCTCCCGCCTATAACGAGGAAAACACCATCGTGGACAACGTGAAGTCGCTGCTCTCGCAAGACTGGCCCAAGTTTGAAGTCATCATCGTCAACGACGGTAGCAAGGACCGCACGCTGGAGAAGATGATTGAGGAGTTTGACCTCGTCGAAGTGCCCTATCTCTACAAGCAGCGCATCATCGCCAAACCGTTCAAGCGTATGTTTATCTCCAACCGCAAGGAGTATGAGAAGCTGCGCGTGGTGGACAAGGAGAACGGTGGTACCAAGGCAGACCCCGTGAACGCCGGTCTGAACGTAGCCAACTATCCCTACTTCATCAATACCGACGTAGACTGTATCCTCTCCAAGAACGCTATCCGTATGTGCGTGCGCCCTATGGTGGAAGAAAGGCACGTGATAGCCGTATCGGGCGTGATGAACATCTCCAATGCCTGCAAGGTGGTCAACGGCGAGCTCATCAAGTACCGCATACCCTGGTCGCCCATCCCTCTGTTCCAGACACTGGAGTATCTGCGCTCGTTCATGATAGGCAAGATGGGCTGGAGCCACATCAACGCCATGCCCAACGTATCGGGAGGTTACGGTATGTTTGACACCGAGATAGCCATCAACGCCGGCGGATACTCTGCCGACTCGCTGGCAGAGGATATGGACATGCTTACCCGCATGATAGGCTACTGCTGCGACTTCGACAAGCCTTACCGCGTGATACAGATACCCCAGACCTGCTGCTGGACGGAAGGTCCGTCAAACCTGCGCATGCTGTACCGCCAGCGTGTGAGATGGGGACACGGCCTGATACAGACATTTGCCAAGTATTACCGCATGATGTTCAAGAAGAAATACCGTCAGCTGGGTCTCATCACGATGCCCTACCTCTTCATCTTCGAATTCATCGCCCCCGTCATCGAGCTGGTAGGTTTCTGCACGTTCCTCTACCTCGCCTTCACGGGCGGCGTCAACTGGGACACAGCCTGGATTATCTTCCTGATGATGTATATCTTCTGCTTCCAGCTCTCGCTTGTCGTCATCTATTACGACTATCTGCAGACCCGCATGCGCGGCTGGAGCTATCTGCGACTCGTGCTCGCTGCCCTGCTCGAGCCCTTCTTCTACCACCCCTTCATCATGCTCTTCTCGCTGCGCGGCTACCTCAAGTTTATCATGGGTAAGCGTATCGTATGGGGCGAGATGCAGCGCAAGGGCTTCAACAATCCCAACAGCGGCAACGCTCAGGGCCAGGCCGACAACAGTCCCAGCCCCGACATCAATATAGCCACCCAAACCACCGAATAAAGAACCAAAACCAAAGTCATAATGATGAAAATACATAAACCACAGATATGCGGCATGGCGCTGACCCTGATGATGGCAGCCTCGGCACTTGCGTTCACCCCTGCACAGGTGCAGGCACAGTCGATAGTGAAGACCAAGGACATCCATCTGCCCGACTACTACGACGCCACGGTGCGCGCCGCCTTCAAGCGCGGCAACTGGGAGGGCGGCAAGCGTCTGCTCGACGAAGGTCTGAAGCGCTACCCCGACGTGTCGACGCTCAACGAGCTCGCCGGCCGCTACTACTACCACAAGAAGTCCTACGACGACGCCCGCTTCTATCTGGTGCGCGCCCTGCGTGACAACAACGCCAACGTCGAGGCCAAGCAGCTCATCATCAATGTCGAGGAAGAGACACGCAACTACTCGAGCGCCATCTGCTACGTCAACGAGCTGCTCGAGATACACCCCTACTGGAAAGGACTCTGGCTCCGCAAAATCAACCTCTACCGCAAGCAGAAGAACTATGTGGAGGCAGACCGTCTGCTGGAGCGCCTCTGCCATATCTACCCCAACGACGCCCAGCTGAAGAAAGACCTGAACTACCGCCTCGAACAGCGCGCCATAGCCGACCGCAAGGCGGGCGACAAGAACGGCGCCATAGAGTCACTGCAGCAGCTGGTCAACAATGACCCCAAGAAGGAAGAGCACTATCTGATGCTCTGCAACCTGCTCCTGCAGCAGGGTCGCCGCAGCGAAGCCATCGACGTGGCCGACCGCGGCGTGAGCAATCTGCCCGGCAGCTACCGCCTCATCATCAAGAAGGCTGGCATACTGGCCGAAGACAACCGCTACGGCGAGGCGATGGCGTTTGTGGAACGCTGCATGAAGCACAACCATAGCGGCCAGCTCAGCAGCTTCTACGGACAGCTCCAGGCCGACGCCGCCCGCGCTGCCGCCAAGGGCGACCCCTATATCCTCTATGGCAAGGTCTATGAGCGCACCAAGAGCCAGGAGTCGCTCGACTATCTGCTCAACACCGCCATCACCCGCGGCTACTACGACGACGCCCTCACCTATATCGCCGCCGAGCGCAAGCGCAAGGGCGACACCGAAGACCTGCTCTACAAGGCATACATCGTAAACCGCCGTATGGGCAACGCCCAGGCTGCATCAAATCTGCTCAGCCGCCTCTACCAGCGCAACCCCGCCAACAAGGATGTGGCTGACGAGCTGGCACGCGAGCGCCTCACCCGTGCCATGGAGATGATGAACAATGGCGATTACGGCGAAGCCCTCCCCCTGCTCGAGTTTGCCGCAGAGCACTCTACCGACAAGGAGGTGCGCGAGGCTGCCTTCAACCGCATGGTGACCTGCAACGTAGAGCTGCGCCGCTATACTGCCGCCGAGCGTGCGCTCGCCGACTATCAGGCACAGTTCCCCGATGCGCCCAACACCATACTCAAGCATGCCGACATCCTCAACCGCAGCGGACGCACCGAGGCGGCTCTCGAACTGCTTGCCAAGAAGTGTGAGGAGGAAGACGACGCCCTCACCCGCGCCCAGTATGTCAACGCCTACGAAGAAGCTGCCGTGCCCCACATCAAGCGCCTCATCAGGCTGGGTGCCTATGGCAAAGCCTATACGCAGAGCCTGCGCCTGCTCGAGATATGCCCCCTCTCTGAAGACGGTCTGCAATATGCCGTCAACACATCAGCCCAGCTCAAGCGCTGGAAGGAACACCGCCGCTGGGTGGCTCTGGGCCGCGAGCGCTATCCCAATGACAACTTCTATGTGGTCAAGCAGGCTGCGCTCTACACCACCGACCGCAAGTACTCCAACTCGCAGGACATCCTGCTGCCCAAGGTGGCAGAGTATATGGGCGACTCGCTGCTGATACGCGCCAACAGTACCAACAGCAGCGACTGGGCCATGGCCCTTCTGGACCGTCACCAGAACGACTCGGCTATGGCCGTCATCAACAAGGCGATAGAGTATGACAGCGAAAACCGTCTGCTGCTCTACACCAAGGGTCTCATCTTCGAGGCTAAGCATGAGTATGACTCGGCTTACGTCTACCAGAAATACTACCGTCCGGGCTACGGCGAGGAGGCTTCGTTCCGGCGTCATCTCGACGGACTCGTGGCACGCGGCTACCGCAATGGACTCAACTTTGAATACCTGCAAGGACGCTATGGAGAAGAAGATGTAATCACGGCTGTGGCTTCGATAGAGTATACACGCAAGCTGGACGATACCGACGCCGTCGGCGTGCGCTTCAACTACGCCGGCCGCGAGGGTGCCGCCAAGGACACCAAGAGCGACGACCAGCAGCCCGGAGGTACGGGCATCCAGCTGGTGGGCGAATGGACACACCAGTTTGACGACCTGTGGTCGGGAACGGCTACGGTGGGCTTGGCCAACAAGTACTTCCCCCAACTCATGGCTAACGCCCGTCTCACCCGCAACTTCGCCCATGACTGGGAAGGCGAGGTGCATGCCGGATTCCGCCGCATCAACTCCTACGAGAAACGGTTCAGATGGCAGGCTACGGGCGAGGACTCGCCGGCATGGGTCTTCGACCACTGGGACGACACCCACAATCTGCTGCTCAACCTGGGCATCGGCGCCAGCAAGACCATCGACCTCTTCTGGCTCAACGGTCGTCTGGACCTCTACAACATGAAGAGTAAGATGTATGCCAACCTGATGCTGCAGGGCAAGTACTTCATGCTCAACGACGGCAAGTCGTGCATACAGGCACTGGCGAGCATCGGCTCGGCGCCCGAAGCGTCGATGATAGACAACGCGATGCCTGGTACCTTCAGCCGACTCAACACCCAGGTGGGCCTGGGCGGTCAGTACCGCATACACCGCAATGTCACACTGGGCGTGCTGGGCACCTGGCTCACCTACTACACCCAGACCAACACCCGCACGGGTACCGAAGAGAGTCCCATCGACGGCGTCAATACAAGATACAAAAACCTGTTCAACATAGATGTACAAGTTCTCATCAGCTTCTAAGACGATGGCCACAGCAGTGTGCGCGCTGATGCTCGCCCTGCCTGTCACCCTGCTGGCTGCATGCTCGGGCACAGAGCTCAAGCCCTTCAGCCAGTACAGCGAGTATGCCGTCAAGGCTGCCGACGACGGCGACCCTGGCGACGCCAAATGGGCTGCCTATCTGAAGAGTCACTTCCAGAAACGGGCTACCGACCGCGACTGCATCATCGCCGGAAAAGCGCAGGACGACAGTCAGCTGCAGCTGGTGGTCGACCTCGACGGCAGCATGGACAGCGACTACGAGGTGGCTGTGGCTCCGCACGAAATCAGACTCAAGGCGCGCTCTACCGAAGCGATGCTCTGGCTGCAATACCAGTTCATGAGCTCGGCGTCGGCTGATGACGGCCGCTTCCTCTCTGCCGACCTGCCTCCCGCTGTGGTCGACTGCAAGAGCGACACTAAAGGCAGCTTCGCCTTCGAGCATCGCAGCATCTATACTCCCACCAATACCAATGCCGACATGATGCCCATACTGGGTGTGGGCAATGTAGACTTCGACTGGGGACTGTGGGGACACAATCTGCGCAAAGTATTTACCGACGGTATACCTGCCGAAGCGACGGCTATGGTCAATGGCAAGCGGGACGCGGGGCAGTTCTGCTTCTCGTCGGAGGCACTCTACCATGCCTATGAGCAGTTTGTGATAGACCAGTATGGCGACGGCAGCGACGGGGTGACCACCCGCTTTGCCGTGGTGCCCAACGACAATCGGCTGGTGTGCCAATGCGCCGCATGCAAGGTAAAAGGAAACACACCGCAGTCGGCTACGCCGGCGGTGACAGCCCTCATCGAGCGGCTGGCGCGCCGCTTCCCGCACCAGATGTTCTTCACCTCGGCCTACTCGACCACCCGCACGGCTCCCACACACCGTCTGCCCGACAACGTGGGCGTGATGGTGAGCGCCATCGACATGCCTATGGCGCCGGAAGCATCACAGGCCAAGGGCCACGAGGGTCTCGAGGCGCAGATCAAGGCTTGGCAGAAATGCTGCGGCAGAGTCTATGTGTGGGACTACATGCGCAACTTCGACGACTACCTCACCCCCTACCCCTGTCTGCACCACATGCAGAGCAGACTGCGCTTCTACCGCGACCTGGGTGTCAAGGGCGTGTTCCTCAACGGCAGCGGATACGACTATGCGCCGTTCGACGATGTGCAGACCTATGTGCTGGCACAGCTGCTTATCAATCCCGATGTCGACATCGAGGCTTGCGCCAGCCGCTACTTCGCCTCGGCTTATCCCAAGACGGGTCAGCTGCTCGGCGACTACTATCGCAAGATAGAGCAACAGGCTCAGCGCGCCACTCTACCCTTCTACGGCGGCATCGACGAGGCTCTCGGCACTTGGCTCGACGCCCAGCAGTTTGGCGAGTTCTTCTCCACGATGGACCGGGCTTCCAAGCAAGCCGACGAGGCTGAGCGCAGCAAGCTCAACCGTCTGCTCACGGCGCTTGCCTTCACCCGCCTGGAGATTATGCGCAGTCAGCAGCAGGCGCCAAGCCGTCAGCAGATAGACGCGATGACCTCGCTGCTGTCACACCATACCGCCTTCAAGGACATGGCTAACTACCGTGAGAGCGACGGCGACCTCGACGGTTACCTCAAGCAATGGAAGGATAGCTATCCTTGGCTCGATACCGCCGGCAATCTGCTCCACGGCGCCAACATCGATGCCGAGCCCAAAGCCGACACCCATCTGCTCACCGACGGCAAGCAGGGATTTGCCACCGACTATCATCTGGGTTGGCTGATCACATCGGCACCGGTACAGCGGTTCTCGGTATCATCGGGTCTGCCATCAGCAGCCGTCTTCCATGTAACGCTACTTCACGCACCACAATGGCACATCTTCGCGCCGTCATCGATAGAGGTCGTGCAGGGCGGAGTGGTGAAAGGCAAGGCCATCATAGCCTCCCCGACCGACAGCCGCCGCGTCAGGGTGAGCATCAGCGCTACGGGCTTGCAGCCTGGAGTCAAGACCGAGGTCATCATCACGCAGACCGCTGCAGCGGAAGGGCGCAAGACGATGGCTCTCGACGAAATAGAAATAACCAACAGACAATGATGCATATACATTATTATATATATAAGGCGTCACGAGTACTCCTGCCTCTGGTCATAATAGGCATGGCAGCAGTGATGGAGACCGCATGCACAAAGCGCGTGCGGCCCACCTACATCACCGTGGCTGACTCCATACGCCACTACTATCCCGTGGTGTCTGGCGAGGTGCTCGACCTCACCTACGTGGTACGCAACGAGGGCGACGACCCGTTCCTGATTGACGATATCCAGCCCTCGTGTGGTTGCATTGACGCTCCCAAGGACATCGACGCCATTCCGCCTCATGACTCCATCACCCTCAAGTTCTCCTTCGACACCACCAAGAACATCGGCTACGTCCGCCATAGCATCAGGCTCTTTGGCAACGTGCTCCCCCGCGGCATGGCTGTACTCACCTTTGATGTCAATGTGGTGCCGCCTTCCTTTGACCAACCCGACTACGAGGAAGTTCATTCGCAGCGCCGTGCCAACAATGTCGAGGAACTTGTAGATGGCAAATCCTCGGAGAAAGGATATTATACCGCTCCCGACGCCTCACGCGACAGCCGTCAGCACGTGAGGTATCCGTGGCGCGACTGACCCCAACAAGAGAATAATCATCAAAAATATAACAAACAAACATTTACAAACATTTCAAATCATTACAATTATGAAGAAAGTATTATTCATGATTTTCGCCGCAATGACCGTGATGGCATGCAGCGATGACTCCACTCCAGGAGTAGAGCCAGGAGGCGGCAGCCAAGCTAAGACTGAGCCAGCTACCGAAGTGTACATCCAGGGCAGCAAGGTGGCTGCCACCCGCGTAGCTGAGGTCCCGACCAACCGAGCATACTTCTTTATCCGCGTAGACAACCGTATCCCCGGCATCGGTAACTTCGACTCCAAAGAGTACTTCCCCCAGACCGAGACAGGTAAGAGCGTCATGGTCGCTGCCAACGAGGGTACCGTCGACGTGTACTACCCCAGCTGGAATAACAGCAGCTTGAACCCCTGGTATGTCTTCGACACCAAGGGCGTGGCTACGCTGAAGGCCATTGACAAGATGCCCACTGTAGAGGACCTCATCAAAGCCGACAAGAGCAAGGGCAAGATCAACTTCAAAGGCGTTGACCTCAAGAAGCTCCACGTGCTGTGGTATATTGTCAAGTACCAGAACGTAGACTACCTGTGGCACGTCGACGGAGTGCTCACCGACCAGGACGTCAAGGACGTGACCGACATACCCGGTATCGGTGAGGACATCAAGAATGAGAACAAGGACCTCGAGGACAAGAGAGACGAGAGCACCGTGCTCCCTACGGGCAACGGCAATGTGGAGGTAGATATACACCAGCAGGCCCACAAGGACTGGAGTGAAATCAAGACCTCTATCCATGTCCGCGACGAAGCCGCCAAGAAGGTTATCGTCGAGATCCCTCTCGCCAAGGAGAATGTGGCTGAGCAGGACGACTTCGCCATCCGCACCTGGGACCTGAAGATTGACGCCAAAGTCTATATCAATGGCAACGAGTACGAGTTTGGCACCACAAATCCTGTGAAGGTAACCATTGAGCATCAGGCTACCAAGGTGGTCATTACTGCCGACTGCACAGCCGCTACAGAGTACATCCAGATGCTGCGCAAGGAGTATGGCGACGGCGTGACCGTTGAGGTTCACACCTACGGCAAGGGACTCACCGACGCCCAGCTATGGGAGAAACTCAAGAAGGCCACCGTGCGCGTCGAGCCCAGCGGCTACAAGTTCTTGAAGTACAACGGCGCCACCAGCGCCTACTTCAGCAAGTAGCCGCCAGCCGTCTATACCATCTGAGACGCGATCAAAGACAAACAAATAACTGCCGTTGGCGCCTGCCTGTGTGAGCAGGCAGACGCCGACGACATCTTGATAACCATTACTAACTATTCAAAAACAACTTAGTATGAAAAAAGTATTGTTTATGGCTATCGCTGCAATCGCCATGATTTCCTGCAGCGACGACTCCACTTCCGGACAGGGGACAGGAGGCCAGGGCGGTCAGTCCAAGACCGAACCGGCTACCCAAGTGTACATCCAGGGCAACAAGACCGCTGCCACCCGTGCTGCGGCTGCCAAGGTGAACAAGAAGGGTGCCTATTTCTTCATCCGTTTAGACAACCGCATCGCCGGCGCCGAGGACTGCAAGTCGGGCGACTATTTCCCCCAGGACGTATTCGGCAACACTGTCTGGTTGCCATACAACAAGGGATATATAGACGCCGACTACGCCTACTATTCCAGAAATGACGACTACGACAAATACGTCTACGACAGCAAGGGAAAGGCCACCCTCGACGCTATAGTCGAACAACCGCAGCTCAAGAGCATCATCAAGGCCAACCTGAACCCCAAACTGAAGCTCAAGGACATAGATATCGAAGACCTCTACGTCATCTGGTACATGGTGAAGAAGCAGAAAGATAGCTGGCACGTGGACGGTGTGCTGACCAAGAAGACCAACAAGGACCTCTCGGCTATCCCCGGCGTGGGCGGCGACATCAAGGAGGAGAACAAGGACCTCACCGACAAGAAGGATGACAACACCGTGCCCGCCACCGGCGACGGCAACGTGGAGGTAGACATCCACCAGCAAGCCCACAAGGACTGGAGCGAAATCAAGACCTCTATCCATGTGCGCGACGAGGCTGCCAAGAAGGTTGTCGTCGAGATCCCTCTCGCCAAGGAGAACGTGGCAGAGCAGGACGACTTCGCCATCCGCACCTGGGATCTGAAGATTGACACCAAGGTCTATATCAAGGGTACCGAGTATGAGTTTGGCACTACCAATCCTGTACAGGTCATCGTAGAGCATCAGTCCGACAAGGTAGTCATCACCGCCGATTGCACCGCCGCCACAGAGTACATTCAGGCGCTACGCAAGGAGTATGGCGACGGCGTGACCATCGAGGTCCACACCTACGGCAAGGGTCTCACCGACGCCCAGGTATGGGAGAAGGTCAAGAAGTCGACCGTGCGCGTCGAACCCGCCGGCTACAAGCATCTCAAGTACAACGGCGCCACCAGCGCCTACTTCGGCAAGTAGACCCACGGCTGATACAAGCAGCTCTACGGCTCAGACTATCAGCCCTATACCTTATATAATAAGTAGGGCGCTGCCATCCCTGATGGATGACAGCGCCCTCTCTCTATCCGCAATGCCCACATCCGGCATTGCGGATATTGTCTTGATACTGGCTGTAAGCGTCAGGTGTGCAGTTCGTGACCCAGCCTGCGCCGACAGAGCCATATCTCTACCGAGTTGATGATGTTCTGCCACAGGATATAACAGCCGGGACCTATCGACGACAGCGGGTTGAGGTAGGTATAGGCTATCCAGATAGCAAAGGCGGTGTTCTTCTGGCCCAGCGCCTGCCCCGACTCAGTGGTGGCACCGAAGTAGTGACCTATAAATCTGCCCACGGCAAACTGGATGATGCAGAGGATAAGCCCCAGCAGCGCGATGATGAGCAGGAAGGTCAGCGTGGTGTCAGCGTGTGCGATGTTCTTGGCCGTGGTGCCCGAGACGATGAGCAGCGAGCCACCCCACATGTAGTACGACAGGTCGTTGATGCTCACCACCCACCGGTGCAGCCGCTTCATGCCATGCTTCACGATATACGCCAACAACATGGGCAGCACCAGCACCATGCACACCTCGTGCAGGATGGTCAGAAAGGCGGTGAGAAAACTCACATTGGCAGCCTTGTCGATCAGCGGGAAACATACCGGGATGAGCAGCGCCGTGATGAAGTTGGAGATGAAGGTATAGGTGGTCATCTGCTCCAGTTTGCCGCCCAACTTGGCCGTCACCACCGGCGCGGCAGCAGCCACGGGGGCTATGATGCAGGTGATGATGGCCTCGACGATGATCAGACTGTTGTCTTTGAGCCTGTATTCCACCACCAGCAGCGTGAGCAGCGCCACAAAGAGCACCTGAACCACGCCCACCCACAACATCCACCTCACGGGTATCAGTCGGCGGAAGTCTACCTTGCAGAAGGTGACAAAGAGTATCAAGAACATAAACAGAGGTAGGATGCGGTCGCAGATGGGACCACACACCCGCGCCGCGCCGTCGAGGGCTGGCACCAGGGCAAAGACCAGATATATCGCGATGCCCGAGGCGATGGACACAGGCAGTGTCCAGTTGCGCAGAAACCGTAACAGAGACTTCATATCAGCTATCTTCAGAATCCATAATCATCTTTCGCAGACAAAAGTACGCTTTTTCGCGCTAACAGATGCAGCCACACCACTTTTTCTGTCATTCCTGCGCCCGTCAGACGCTTTTTTCCCTGTGACAGAGCAGAAAAAACGGCTTTTCCTTTTACCACTACCCGTTTTTTTGTATATTTGTAGCATAATACCAATAAACTATAGATATGCGAAACCTTATCATCTCTTTACTCTTAAGTCTCTGTGCCTCCACGGCATGGGGAGCCAAGGCGTCGTGGATAACGGCTGCCGATGACAGTGTCAACCGCCCCAATACATGGATAGCCTTCCAGAAGGATGTGGTGATGAAGACCAAACCGCGGAGCCTCAAGGCACGCATAGCCTGCGACTCCAAGTACTGGCTGTGGGTCAACGGCAACCTCGTGGTCTTCGAAGGCTCGCTCAAGCGTGGTCCCGCTCCCGGCGAGGGCTACTACGACGAGATCGACCTGGGCCGCCACCTCCAGCGAGGTCACAACCGCGTGGCTGTCCTTGTATGTTACTTCGGCCGCTCGGGCTTTTCCCATGAGGACAGCGGCAAGTCAGGCCTCTACATCGACTCCGACAACGCCGAGCTGTGTACCAACGCCAGCTGGATGAGCCGCATCCATCCAGCCTATGCCACAGCCACAGGCGAGATGCCCAACTTCCGACTCTCCGAGAGCAACATCAGCTACGACGCACGCCATGCCATCGACGGATGGCAGACTGCCGACGTCTCTGCCAAGTACGGCTTCACGCCCTCGGTCGAGATTGGAGCCTGGGGCGACCGCCCATGGGGCAAGATGACACGCCGTCCGATACCCATGTTCAAGGACTTCGGCGTCAAGGCTGCCCGCTTCGAGCTCCACGAGGGTGCCCGTCGCGACACCGTCATCGCCTTCCTCCCCGGCAACCTGCAGGTAACCCCCGTGATAGACCTCACCGCCACCCAGGGTGGCGACACCATAGACATCTGGACCAACCACTCCCACATGGCTGGCGCCTGGAATGTCAGGGCACAGTACGTGACGCGGCAGGGACAACAGCAGTACGAGTCGCTGGGCTGGATGAACGGCGAGAAGATTATCCTCTATCTCCCCAAGGGCATCAAGGTCAACGGTGTAAGCTACCGCCAGACGGGTTATGATACCGAGGTAGTGGGTACTTTCCACTCTGACAACGATTTCTATAACCGTTTCTGGCAGAAAGCACTCAATACGCTCTATGTCAATATGCGCGACACCTATTTTGACTGTCCCGAGCGCGAGCGCGCACAGTGGTGGGGCGACGAGGTGATACTTACCAGCCAGGCTTTCTACACGCTGTCGCTCTCGTCGATAGACCTGATGCGCAAGGGCATGCTCGAACTGGCTGCCTGGCAGACCGATGAGGGAATACTCCACTCTCCCGTGCCCGGTACCTACAAGAGCGAGCTGCCCGGACAGATGCTGGCAGCCGTAGGACTCTATGGTTTCTGGAATTACTATATGAATACGGGCGATTCTGCCACCATCCGCAAGGTCTATCCTGCCGTGCGCCGATACCTTGAGCGCTTCCCGCTCGACTCCACCGGGCTTACAGCAGCCTACAAGGCCACTTGGCTGTGGGGCGACTGGGGCGACAACCGCGACATCAGGCTCATCTTCGCCGGCTGGCACTACATGGCTCTCGACGCGATGGCACGTATGGCCGACATGATGGGTCTCGACGCCGACGCAGCCCAGTATCGCGCCACTATGGAGCAGATCAAGAAGGGTTACAACCACTGTTGGAACGGCTACAGCTACCGTCATCCCCAGTATATGGGCGCTACCGATGATCGCGTACAGGCTCTCGCCGTCATCTCGGGCATCGCCGACGAGTCCAAGTATGGTGAGATATTTAATGTGCTGAAGTCGCAGGAATACTCCAGCCCCTATATGGAGCGCTACGTGATGGAGGCTCTCTTCCAGATGGGCCAGGGCGACTACGCCATGCGCCGCCTGAAGAAGCGCATCGCCCCCATGGTCAACGACAAGGACTACCCCACGCTGTGGGAGTTCTGGGATGCCCGCAAGAGGGGCTTCCGCGGCGGCTCGTCCAACCACGCCTGGAGCGGTGGCGGTCTCATCGTGATAGCCCAGAAGCTCATGGGCGCCGAGACCATCGACCCCTGCTGGCGACGCTTCAAGATAGACCCGCAGTATGTCACCTTCGGCGAGGCGAGCCTCTCCTTCCCCACCCTGAGCGGCACCGTCTCTACCGCTTTCAAGCGCGACAAAACCCAGCTCACCATGTCGGTGGGCGTGCCTGCCAAGACCGAGGCGCTGGTCTACATTCCCTCGACCGCCACTGACCGCATCACCATCGACGGCCGCGCTCTGCGCACCGACCGCATCGTGACCGACGCCCAGTGGGCCAAGGCGGGCAAGACTGCCGTCTGGCTGCGTGCCGGCAACCACGAGATACGCGTAGCCAAGTAACCCGCTGATACCAGCCGGCATCACCGCCGGCATAGATACGACAAGGCCGAAGCCCGAGACCCACTGTGTCTCCTGCTTCGGCCTTTTCATTTCTATGCATGTCGTGTTGACTACATGATTTTGGGCACCTGGGCGAGATACTGCTGCAGTTCCTCGTCAGAGAGCGAGTAGTTCATCAGGTCGCCGTTGAGATAGCTGTCGTACGAGGGCATGTCGATGAGTCCGTGACCACTCAGGTTGAAGAGTATGGTCTTCTGCTCGCCAGCCTCGCGACACTTGAGGGCCTCGCGCACGGTGGCGGCAATGGCATGACAGCTCTCGGGCGCGGGCACGATGCCCTCGGTGCGCGAGAAGAGGATGCCCGCCTGGAAACTCTCCAGCTGCGGGATGTCTACACCGTGCATATAGCCGTCCTTGATGAGCTGCGACACGATCATTCCGGCTCCATGGTAGCGCAGACCGCCCGCATGGATGTTGGCGGGCTTGAAGTCGTGGCCCAGGGTGAACATGGGCAGCAGCGGAGTATATCCCGCCTCGTCGCCGAAGTCGTATTCAAACTTGCCCCTGGTCAGCTTGGGACAGCTCGATGGCTCGGCGGCGATAAACTCGGTCTTCTTGCCGTCGAGGATGGTATGGCGCATAAAGGGGAAAGCCAGTCCGCCGAAGTTGCTGCCGCCTCCGAAGCAGGCTATCACCATGTCGGGATATTCCTCGGCCATCTCCATCTGCTTTTCTGCCTCAAGTCCTATCACTGTCTGGTGCAGTGAGACGTGGTTGAGTACCGAACCGAGCGTGTACTTGCATCCCGGAGTCTGCATGGCCAGCTCTACAGCCTCGGAGATGGCAGAGCCGAGCGAACCGGGATTGAGGGGATCGCGGGTGATGATGTCCTTGCCGGCGCGGGTCGACATCGATGGCGAGCCCTCGACGGTGGCTCCGAAGGTGCGCATCAGTATCGAGCGGTAGGGCTTCTGCTTCATGGTAATCTTGACCTGGTAGACAGCAGCCTCGAGACCAAATATCTTGGCGGCATAGGACAGCGCGGCGCCCCACTGGCCCGCTCCGGTCTCGGTGGTGACGTTGGTTACGCCCTCTCGCTTGCAATAATAGCACTGTGCGAGTGCCGAATTGATTTTGTGTGAGCCCAGTGGCGACGCACTTTCGTTCTTGAAATAGATGTGGGCAGGCGTGTCGAGCGCCTTTTCCAGGGCATACGCGCGCACCAGAGGTGTCGAACGATAGTAGGCATAGAGGTCTCTCACCTCGTCGGGGATGTCTATCCACGCGTGCTCGGTATCGAGCTCCTGGCGCGAACACTCTTCGCTGAATATATGAGCCAGGTCTTCAGGACCTATGGGCTGGTGGGTCTGTGGGTTGAGCGGCGGCAGCGGCTTGGTGGGCATGTCGGCCTGGATGTTGTACCACTGCCGGGGAATCTGGTCTTCCTCGAGCAGAAATCTCTTTTGTTTTTTCATGTCTTGTCGTGTTAAGTGATTTGATTTCCATTTACAAAAGTAGTATTTTCCACGCAAACCACATTACGTTTTGCCGGTTTTTTACACACCGCGGGCTACATTTTGCCATCCCCCACCATCGATACGGCATACGTAGTTGCCTCAGCCACTCTCCCCACCATCGCTGTCGGGACAGAGGGAGCAGGCGCCACGCCGCCGAGGGCGCCAATCATGCCCGAGATGACATCAAGAGTCATTTCGTGGTGCGAAACGACTATTGCACGCCGAGATACAATTAAGGCAAAGCCCGAAATGACTATATCCCACCGCCGAAACAACTTTTCGGCCATAGCGACGCAGATTGCGAGGAATGCGGCGAGGACGGCGAGGGATGGGGTGCGGGCGGCGAGGGATGGGGTGCGAATAGCAAAGGACGGGGCGACAGCAACGGGGGATGCGGCGAGGACGGCAAAGGTAAAAATGGTGGTGAAGATGGCTTCCATAACACGCGCACGCATACATATTTTTAACAAATATGATGCGATTTGTTTTGCAAAATGATTGGTTATGCGTAACTTTGTAGATGATTTTTCCGACAGCGCCAGCTGCCGGACCTCATCAGCATAAGGTGAAGACAACAATAACAAGAAACAATACAAACAAGCCAAACAAAATGAACAAGCTAAGAACCCTTTGCACAGTAGTGCTGTCGGCAGGTATGGCCATGATGGCCTACGCCGGGAGCAAGACCGAACCCGTAGATTATGTAAGCACGCTGGTAGGCACGGCATCGTCCTACGAGATATCTACCGGCAACACCTATCCCGCGATAGCCATGCCTTGGGGCATGAACTTCTGGGTGCCTCAGACCGGAAAGAACGGCGACGGCTGGACCTACACCTACTCAGCCAACAAAATCCGTGGCTTCAAGCAGACCCACCAGCCCAGTCCGTGGATCAATGACTACGGCATGTTCTCGCTGATGCCCGTCACCGGACGCGCGATCTTCGACGAGGAGCAGCGCGCCAGCTGGTTCTCCCACAAGGCCGAGAAGGCACTGCCCTACTACTATCGCGCCTATCTGGCCGACTACGACGTGGTGACAGAGATTGCACCCACCGAGCGTGCCGCCAGCTTCCGCTTCACATTCCCCGAGACCGACTCTGCCTTCGTGGTGGTCGACGCCTACCACAACGGCTCTTACGTGAAGATACTCCCCCAGGAGCGCAAGATAGTGGGCTATACCACCTTCAACCACGGCGGTGTGCCCGAGGGCTTCCGCAACTACTTTGTCATCACCTTTGACAAGGACTTCACCTATACCGCCACCGTAGACAAGGGCGTAATCAGCCGCGGCATCGCCGAGACTGCCAACGACCATGCCGGAGCCATCATAGGCTTCAAGACCCGCAAGGGAGAGGTGGTCAATGCTCGCGTGGCATCATCATTCATCAGCGCCGAGCAGGCTGAAGTCAACCTCGGAGAGATTGGCAACCGCTCGTTCGACGATGTGTGCAAGGCCGGACGCCAGCGCTGGAACGAGGTGCTGGGTCGCGTCGAGGTCAAAGACCAGAGTCTGGACCACCTGCGCACCTTCTACAGCTGTCTGTACCGCTCGGTGCTCTTCCCCCGCGCCTTCTGGGAGGTGGTAGACGGCCAGCCCATGCACTACAGCCCCTACAACGGCAAGGTAGAGAAGGGCTATATGTACACCGACACCGGCTTCTGGGACACCTTCCGTTCGCTCTTCCCGCTGCTCAATCTGCTCTACCCCTCAGAGAACGCCAAGATGCAGGAGGGTCTCGCCAATGCTTACCGCGAGAGCGGCTTCCTGCCCGAATGGGCGTCGCCCGGCCACCGCGGCTGCATGGTGGGCAACAATTCGGCATCGGTAGTGGCCGACGCCATCATCAAAGGAGTGCGCACTGCCGACGCCGAGACGCTGTGGCAGGCTGTGGTACACGGTACCCAGGCAGTTCACCCAGAGATAAGCTCTACCGGCCGTCTCGGATACGAATACTACAACAAGCTGGGCTATGTGCCCTACGATGTAAACATCAAGGAGAATGTGGCCCGTACCCTGGAGTATGCCTACGACGACTGGTGTATCTACCAGATGGGCAAGGCACTGGGCAAGAAGGACAAGGAGCTGCGCCCATTCAAGCTGCGCGCCATGAACTACCGCAAGGTATTCGACCCCGAGACCCGTCTGATGCGCGGCAAGTTGAAGAACGGCGAGTTCCAGGCACCCTTCAACCCGCTCAAGTGGGGTGACGCCTTCACCGAAGGCAACAGCTGGCACTACACCTGGAGCGTATTCCACGACCCGCAAGGACTTATCGACCTGATGGGTGGCAACGCCACGTTCAACCAGATGATGGACTCGGTGTTCACCGTACCTCCCGTCTTCGACGACAGCTACTACGGCTTTGTCATCCACGAGATACGCGAGATGCAGGTGATGAATATGGGCAACTACGCCCACGGCAACCAGCCCATCCAGCACATGATCTATCTCTACAACTACTCGGGCCAGCCCTGGAAGGCTCAGCAGCGCGTGCGCGAGGTGATGGACCGCTTCTATACGCCTAACCCCGACGGCTACTGTGGCGACGAGGACAACGGACAGACCTCGGCATGGTACGTATTCTCTGCTCTGGGCTTCTATCCCGTATGTCCTGCCAGTGACCAGTACGTGCTGGGCACGCCATACTTCGACAGCGTGACGCTCAATCTGGAGAACGGACGCAAGGTGACCATCAACGCCCATGGCAACGGTGCCGACGCTCCCTACATCAGCAGCATGCGTATCAACGGCAGCGAATACACCCGCAACTACATAGACCACGCCACACTCATGGGCGGCGCCAACATCGACTTCAGCCTCAGCCAGAAGCCCAACTACCAGCGCGGCACCAGCGCCGACGACGCCCCCTACTCGTTCAGCCGTGAACTGAAGAAAAAGAAGTAACAACTATATCAATCATGAGAAAAACTATCAAAACACTGATGATGCTGGCAGCACTCACCCTGCTGCCGGCTCAGACATTCGCCATCAAGATTCTGCACGGGCCTTACTTACAGAGCGTAGGCGAAACCGAGGCCACCATCGTATGGACCACCGACAGCATGTCGGTAGCTTGGGTAGAACTGCTGCCCAACGACGGCATAGAGTTCTATGCCCAGGCGCGTCCCCGGTATTATGACACCCACATCGGCATCAAGCGCACCGACCGCATCCATGCCGTCACCCTCAAGGGACTCAAACCCGGCACCACCTATCGTTACCGCATCTATGCACAGGAGGTGTTGAGCCATCAGGCCAACAGGGTCATCTACGGCAACGTGGCAGCCACGGTGGTCTACAAGAAGGCTCCGCTGGCGTTTACCACACTCGATGAGCGCAAGGCGAGCACCTCCTTTGTCGTGGTCAACGACATCCACGGCAAGAGCGACGTGATGGCGCGTCTGCTCGGTAATGCCGGCTACAAGGACAAGGACCTCGTCTTCTTCAACGGCGACATGCTGTCAATCCTCGACAAGGAAGAGAAGATCTGGAACGGATTTATGGACGAAGCCGTCAAGCTCTTCGCCTCGGAGAAGCCTCTCTACTATGTACGCGGCAACCACGAGACCCGCGGACAGATAGCCGACCGCTTCCAGCGCTATGTGCGCCCCAACGACGACAAGCTCTACTTCGCCTTCCGTCAGGGTCCCGTGTACTTCATCTGTCTCGACACCGGCGAGGACAAACCCGACAACGACATCGAGTATGCCGGAATCACCGACTATGACAACTACCGCAACGAACAGGTGGAATGGCTGCGCCAGGTCATCGCTTCCGATGAATACAAGCGTGCCCCCTTCCATGTAGTGCTGGGCCACATCCCTCCCCGTTATGACAAGGAAGCCTGGCATGGCGACATTGAGGTCAGGGAGAAGTTTATCCCCGTGCTCAACGAAGCCAACGTCGACCTGATGCTCTGCGGCCACCTCCACGAGTTTGCCTACACCGAGCCCAATGCCCGTCTAAAGTTCCCCATACTGACCAACAGCAATGTAGCCATAGTCTCGGTCAAAGCCGAAGGCAACAAGCTCGACGTCAAAGTGATAGAGGAAGACGGCAAGACCTCATTCCACAAGACCTACATGCAGCGATAGGCTGACAGCGTCAATAAACAAAGCGGACCAAGATGGTTATCCAACCTGTCTTGGTCCGCTTTTTTGTTATAAAGACTTGGGGCGCTGTGGCCCCAAGCGTCTGTTATCTCAGAAAGAGCATCTCGCGATACTTGGGCAGTGTCCAGAGCTCGTCGCTTACCACCAGCTCGAGCTTGTCTATCTGGTAGCGTATCTCCTCCATCTTGGGCGCCACGGTGTCGTGGTATGCCACAGCCTTGGAGCGCTCGTCCTCTATCTTGTTGGCCACCTTGCGGGCGTCTACGAGTTCCTCCACGCCGGTCTCTATGGCCTGGGTGCGCTCGGCTATCTCCTTGATGAGTTTCTTGTTGCGCGCGGTGAGTGCGTCGGCCTCCTCCTTGGAGAACACCTCATACATATTGGTCACATTCTTGAGCAGCTGGCTCTGGTAGTGGGTGGCCACGGGGATGATGTGGTTCATGGTGAGGTCGCCCATGACGCGGGCCTCTATCTGTATCTTCTTGGTGTAGGTCTCCCATTTCACCTCGTTGCGGGCTTCAAGCTCGGCGCGCTTCATCACGTTGAGACTCTCAAACATCTTCACGCTCGACTCGTCGAGATAGCGGTCGAAGATGACTGGACATGATGTCTCGCAGTCGAGACCACGACGCTTGGCTTCCTCAACCCACTCGTCGGAGTAGCCGTTGCCATCGAAGTGGATGGGCTGGCAGGTCTTGAGGTCTTCGCGAACCACATCGATGATGGCGCTTATCTTGTCCTCGCCCTTGGTGATGAGTGCGTCTACGCGGCTCTTGAAGTCGTTGAGCGCCTCAGCCACTGCGGCATTGAGGGCAATCATTGCCGAAGCGCAGTTGGCCTCTGAACCTACCGCGCGGAACTCGAAGCGGTTGCCGGTGAAGGCGAAGGGAGAGGTGCGGTTGCGGTCGGTGTTGTCGATGAGCAGCTCGGGGATGCCGGGGATATCGAGGTTCATGCCCTGCTTGCCCTTCATCGAGAAGAGGTCGTCCTTGTCGGCTTTGACGATATGGTCGAGCAGGTCGGTGAGCTGTCGGCCCAGGAAGCTGGAGATGATGGCGGGTGGCGCCTCATTGGCTCCGAGTCGGTGGGCATTGGTGGCGCTCATGATAGAGGCTTTGAGCAGTCCGTTGTGACGGTACACACCCATGAGGGTCTCGACGATGAATACCACGAAGCGCAGATTGTCCTCGGGAGTCTTGCCCGGAGCGTGGAGCAGCACACCCGTGTCGGTCGAGAGGCTCCAGTTGTTGTGCTTACCCGAACCATTGATGCCGGCAAAGGGCTTCTCGTGGAGCAGCACACGGAACCCGTGGCGGCGCGCAACCTTCTTCATGACCGACATGATAAGCATATTGTGGTCTACAGCCAAGTTGCACTCCTCGAAGATGGGCGCCAGCTCAAACTGGTTGGGCGCAACCTCGTTGTGACGGGTCTTGCAGGGGATGCCAAGGGCAAGAGCCTCGATTTCCAAGTCCTTCATAAAGGCCTGAACGCGCTCAGGGATGGTACCGAAGTAGTGGTCGTCCATCTGCTGGTTCTTGGCAGAGTCGTGACCCATAAGGGTACGGCCGGTAAGCATCAGGTCGGGACGCGCGAAGTAGAGTCCTTCGTCTACGAGGAAGTATTCCTGCTCCCAACCCAGGTTGGCCTGCACCTTCTTGACACCGGGGTAGAAGTACTGTGCCACTCCGGTGGCAGCCTCTCCTACTGCGCGCAACGTGCGGAGCAACGGCGCCTTGTAGTCGAGCGACTCGCCGGTATAGGAGATGAAGATGGTGGGTATACAGAGGGTGTCGTCGATGATGAACACGGGCGATGTGGGGTCCCAAGCCGAATAGCCGCGTGCCTCAAACGTGTTGCGTATTCCTCCTGATGGGAAACTTGAGGCGTCGGGTTCCTGCTGGACGAGTAACTTGCCTGAAAACTCTTCTATCATACCTCCCTTGCCGTCGTGTTCGACAAAGGCATCGTGCTTTTCGGCCGTTCCCTCGGTCAGGGGCTGGAACCAGTGAGTGTAGTGGGTCACGCCGTTCTCCTCGGCCCATTGCTTCATGCCCGCAGCCACAGCGTCGGCTATGGAGCGGTCGAGCTGGGCGCCGTTGTCCATTACATCTACCAGCTTGCGATATACATCGGCGGGCAGGTACTTGAACATCTTGGCACGGTTGAACACCAGCTTTCCGAAATACTCGGACGGACGGTCCTTGGGAGTGGCCACCTCGACGGGTTTCTTGTGGAAAGCCTCTTCTACAGCATCAAATCTCAAATTTGCCATAATCTTCGTGAATTGTAAATATGTTGATAACTTGAATATTCTTTGTTTCAGCGCTGCCGGCGATGGCTCCGTCGCGTGCCGACATGGAGGGCCTCACCGTTACGGTGTGCAAAGTTACTGAAAATCTTGCCTATTCCTTTACTGTTTGTCACTTTTTTTTACGATTTTCATCCTCTCTGCCGTCATCCCATCCATTGGCGCAGTCGCTGCATGGCTTCTTCGCAACTGTCGCGGTCGCCAAAGGCGGTGAGACGGAAGTAGCCCTCGCCGCTGGGACCAAAGCCCACGCCGGGGGTGCAGACTACCGAGGCGCCGTAGAGCATCTGCTCGAAGAAGCGCCAGCTCTCCTGACCCTCGGGAGTGCGCACCCAGAGATAGGGAGCGTTCTCGCCGCCATAGACGCTGAAGCCCATGGCGCGCAGGGCGTCGGTCATGAGTCGGGCGTTGCCCATATAGTAGTCGATGGTGGCTCGGGTCTGTGCCTTGCCGTCGGGGGTGTAGATAGCTTCGGCTGCGCGCTGTGAGATGTAGCTGGCGCCGTTGAACTTGGTACACTGGCGGCGCTCCCAGAGATGGTTGAGCTCCACCTGCTGGCGTCCGTCGGTGGTCACAGCTTTCAGGTCGCGCGGGATGACGGTGTATCCGCAGCGTACACCGGTAAAGCCTGCCGTCTTGGAGTAGCTGTGGAACTCTATGGCACACTTGCGTGCGCCCCGTATCTCGTATATCGAGTGGGGAATGGACTTGTCCTGGATGTAGGCTTCATAGGCAGCATCGTAGAAGATGATGGCGTCGTTGGCGAGGGCGTAGTTGACCCATTTCTTCAGTTCTGCCTTAGACAACACGGTACCCGTGGGGTTGTTGGGATAGCACAGGTATATCATATCGACACGGTGGTCGGGCAGCGCGGGCACGAAATCGTTCTCGGCAGTACAGGGCAGATAGGTCACGTTGCTCCAGCGGCCGTTGGCGAAGGTTCCGGCGCGGCCTATCATGGCATTGGAGTCGATATAGACAGGATAGACGGGGTCGGTGACAGCCACCGAGTTGTCCCAACGCACTATCTCCTGGATGTTACCCGTATCACTCTTGGCGCCGTCGTTGATGAAAATCTCCGAGGGGTCAAGGTGTATGCCGCGAGGGGCAAAGTCGTTCTTCAGGATGGCTTCGCGCAGAAAGTCGTAGCCATGCTCGGGGCCATAGCCGTGGAACGACTGCTTGACAGCCAGGTCGTCTACGGCACGGTGCATGGCTTCAATCACCGCTGGACACAGGGGCTGGGTGACATCGCCTATTCCCAGACTGATGACGTGGGCATTGGGATGGGACACGCGGTAGGCGTTGACCTTCTTGGCCACATCGGCGAAGAGGTAATTGTCCGAGAGTTTCAGGAAGTGTTCGTTTACTAAAGCCATATTCTTCTTGATGTTGTTAAAGTGGAATTACAGGGTTATCTCGCCGTCGAAGACAAACTCGGCAGGGCCCGAGAGCATCACGTGGTCGTCCTCGGCCCATCTCACGTGGAGCCTGCCGCCGTCCATCACCACATCGCTCTCGCGCGAGGTCAGCCCCACGTGGGCGGCAGCCACGGCGGTGGCGCAGGCTCCGGTTCCGCAAGCCATGGTGATGCCCGACCCGCGCTCCCAGACACGGGTGCGCAGTTCGTCGGTGCCCGTCAGCTGGGCAAACTCTATATTGCAGCGCTCGGGGAAGGCTGGCAGATGCTCGCCCATAGCCCCCACGCGCGCCACATCGATGGCGGCGATGTCGTCGACGAAGACCACACAGTGGGGATTGCCCATCGACACAAACAAAGGATGCCCATACTCTCGCAGGGCATCAAGACCCACCTGCTCGTCATACTGACTGGCTTGGTGGAAAGCGGGTTGGAGCATATCGACGGTGACGCCGGTGACCGTAAGCCGGTCGGGCGAGAGGGTCAGCGAGAGTGTTTTCACCCCCGAGAGGGTCTCAAGTTTTATCTCGCTGCTATCCGTAAGATGTCGTTCATAGAGATATTTGCCGATACATCGGCTTGCGTTGCCGCACATCTTGGCTTCGGAGCCGTCGGCATTGAAGATACGCATCGAGAAGTCGGCTCCGCTCAGTATCGAGGGCTTCCCGATAAGCACCAGACCATCGCTCCCGATGCCTGTGTGGCGGTTGCTCCACTTCACCGACGCCGTCTGCGGGTCGGAAATGGGGTAGCGGGTGGTGTCGACATAGATGTAGTCGTTGCCGGCACCGTCCATCTTGGTAAAGTGTATCCTGTTGTGCATCGTTTCTCTCAATCTTACGATTGCAAAAGTACATAGTTTGTCACAAACCATGCCCTAAAATATTGTTTTTTTATCTTTTATTTATGAGAAAGTTACGATTTGCAACGCCGAGGCGCCATTTTTGCATAAAAATGTAAGCACGGAAGTTGCCAAGACTTACACTTTTGTCACAGAGGTCATCAAAAATACCGTGGAGATGGCCAGGAGCATTGCAGAGGTCATCTCCATGCGCGCATCTGCTATCCCTACGTGGATGAAGAGAATACAAAAAACCTTGGCGTCTTCTGACGGCTCCGCCTTGGTGGCAATGACAGCAATGGCAGCCGGAAAACAAGTTTTCCATCGTGCCATCACCGTCATCACCACCGTCATGCGCAGCATGACGTCAGAAGAGACCAAGGAGCAAAAAGCCGCCGTTGGCGGTAAAAAAAGCCCGGCTCGCGCCGGAACAAAAGAGATAGTCAATAGGATAGCCGTAAGCAGCGGCAACTCTGAACCGAAGGTCACCGGCGCGGCGCTTTGCGGCGCGGAAAGGTAATGGAGTTGCGATTACATAGCCCAGGGTTGCGGGCGAAGACCGCTACCCTGGGTAGGTTTACCGTTTTTATGGCTACTCTGTAGGAGTTGCGCTTAGCCGAAGGCGTTATACTCAGTCAAATAATATTCCCCAATACATTTCAGTCCATTGTCCTGCTGCGGGTAACGCCTTCGGCTAAGCGCAACACTTTACCTTTCCGCGCCGCATAGCGCCGCGCCGGTGACCTTCGGTTCAGCGTTGCTCCACCTTTTATATATAGCACCCAGGGTAGAGGCGCTGCGCACCTCAACCCTGGGCTGGGGAAACGCAACTCCTACAGAGTTGCCGGGGGTGCGTACCTTACACAATGGACTAACTATACATGGTCGTTGGGTGCGTACCTTCCACAATGGGCTAACTATATATGGCCGTTGGGTGCGTACCTTCCACATTGGGCTAACCATACATGGTCGGTGGGAGCAGACCTTCCACATTGGGCTAACTATACATGGTCGGTGGGAGCAAGCCTTCCACATTGGGCTATATTATCCTCACGCCTATTGCATTGTATTCGGAACTGGAGAGGAAGACCTGGGCAAACCTCCTTACATTTTCCCCATCCATCGGGGCGATGGTAACAATCTGTAACCAAATCTCGGTGATTATGTGAGAAAGTGTAAGGCTTGTGGAGTTTATATCTTACACTTTGTAGATTATTGCGATTTCATTAAATCATATTGCTCTATTTCTGGCGGTTATCATGACAAAAGTGATTACTTTTGCAGGGGTAAACTTACTTATTTCCGGCTTTTCGCCCGTTATGGATGCTACACTACAGGATGACAGCATCAGACGACGACACACCGGCTATCGTCCAGAGACAGCCAACCTTATAAATATATATAATATGTGTGGAATTGTAGCCATTTTCAACATTAGCGGCCCTATGGGCCAGCTCCGTGACAAAGCACTGCGTATGAGTCAGAAGATAAGACACCGTGGTCCCGACTGGAGCGGTATCTATACAGGTCACACCGCCATCCTCGCCCATGAACGCCTGTCTATCGTCGACCCCCAATCCGGTCGCCAACCTCTGTTCAGCTGCGACCGCAAGCAGATACTCGCCGTCAATGGTGAGATATACAACCACCAGGACCTACGCGCCCAGTATGCCAACTCCTACACCTTCGCCACAGGTAGCGACTGCGAGTCTATCCTCCCCCTCTACCGCAACCTCTTTGCCGACGGCCGCGACCCCAGCAATGAAGACATCGTTGCCATGCTCGAGCGTCTCTCGGGCATCTTCGCCTTTGCCCTCTACGACGAACAGCGCGAAGAGTTTCTCATCGCCCGCGACCCTATCGGCGTGATACCTCTTTACATAGGTTACGACGGCGACGGTCGTGTCTACGTGGCCAGCGAGCTCAAGGCCCTCGAGGGTCAGTGTGACCATTACGAGCCTTTTCTCCCAGGCCACTACTACTGGAGCCGTAACCTTGGCATGAAGCGCTATTACCGTAGAGACTGGATGCAGTATGACAACGTAAACGACAACGATGCCAGCGCCGACGCCGTGCGCCAGTCGCTGATGGGCGCGGTGCGCCGCCAGCTCATGAGTGATGTGCCCTACGGTGTGCTGCTCAGCGGCGGACTGGACAGTTCCATCGTCTCGGCCGTAGCCTCACAGTATGCCGAGCGCCGCATCGAAGACGGCGGACGGCAGAGAGCCTGGTGGCCCCGGCTGCACTCCTTTGCGGTAGGACTCAAAGGGGCGCCCGACCTGGTCAAGGCCCGCATGATGGCCGACCATATCGGCACCGTGCACCATGAGGTCAACTACACCATACAGGAAGGACTTGACGCCCTACGCGACGTGATTTACTTCATCGAGACCTACGATGTCACCACCGTGCGTGCCTCAACGCCCATGTATCTGCTCGCCCGCGTCATCAGGTCGATGGGTATCAAGATGGTGCTCTCGGGCGAGGGCGCCGACGAAATCTTCGGCGGCTACCTCTATTTCCACAAGGCTCCCTCTGCCCGCGCCTTCCATCAGGAGACGGTGCGCAAGCTGTCCAAGCTCTACCTCTACGACTGTCTGCGTGCCAACAAGAGTCTGGCGGCATGGGGCGTGGAGGGACGCGTGCCCTTCCTCGACCGCGAGTTTCTCGATGTGGCGATGCGCCTCAACCCCGCTGCCAAGATGTGTCCCGGCGACAAGATAGAGAAATACATTCTGCGCGAGGCCTTTGCCGACATGCTGCCCCACGAGGTGGCGTGGCGGCAGAAGGAGCAGTTCAGCGACGGCGTGGGCTATTCGTGGATAGACACCCTCAAGCAGATGACTGCCGAGGCGGTGAGCGACGACGAGATGGCACATGCCCACGGGCGTTTCCCTATACATACGCCGCAGAACAAGGAGGAATACTTCTACCGCAGCATCTTCGAGGAACATTTCCCGAGCGACAGCGCGGCTCTGAGTGTGCCCAGCGTGCCCAGCGTGGCTTGCTCCACCCCCGAAGCGCTGGCTTGGGATGCCACTTTCAGCGGCAAGAACGACCCCAGTGGCCGTGCCGTCCACGACGTTCATACCCAGGCTTATTGACACTGCCGTCCCGAAGACGGGGCTGAGCCCGTCACCGACAGACTTCACACAAATAATCATCCTATAAAGAGAAAAGAAAATGAAAGTACACAAGAAATGGATTATCCTCATGGCGGGCATGACGGTCATAGCCTTCGCCGGACTGTTTGCCACCGAACCCTCGTTCGTCTGCGACTTCAACAAAATCAATGGTGCCGATGTGGCATGGCTCATCACCGCCACCATCTTCGTGCTGATGATGACGCCAGGTCTGTCGTTCTTCTACGGCGGCATGGTGGGAGCCAAGAATGTCATCTCTACCATGCTGCAGAGCTTCATCGCCATGGGTCTGGTGAGCGTGCTATGGGTGGTCTTCGGCTTCAGCCTGGCGTTTGGCGACGACATCGGCGGAGTGCTGGGCGACCCCACCACCTTTCTGATGTTCCAGCACGTGGGTGCCGACACCTACATCACGCCTACGGGAAGGCTGCTGGGCGGTGCCACAATACCCCTCGCCCTCTACGCGCTGTTCCAGATGAAGTTTGCCATCATCACCCCATCGCTTATCACGGGTTCGTTTGCCGAGCGTGTGCGCTTCTCGGCCTACCTGTTCTTCATGATGTGGTTTATGGTGTTCATCTACTGTCCGCTGGCCCACATGACGTGGCACCCCGACGGCCTCTTTCTCAAATGGGGCGTCGTCGACTTTGCCGGAGGTATCGTGGTCCACGCCTCATCGGGAGTGGCAGCCCTCGCGGGAGCCATCTTCCTGGGCAGAAGGGCTGCCCAGACGCGCCAGTCGCAGCCTGCCAACATCCCCTTTGTACTGTTGGGAGCAGCCATGCTGTGGTTGGGATGGTTCGGCTTCAATGCAGGCAGTTCGCTGCACGCCGACGGCCAGGCAGTCAAGGCGTTTCTCAATACCAATACAGCCTCGGCAACGGCGATGATGACCTGGATATTCTTTGACTGTCTGCGCGGGCGCAAGCCTTCGGCCATGGGCGCCGCCGTGGGTTGCGTGGTAGGTCTGGTGGCCATCACCCCGTCGGCAGGCTACGTCTCCGTAGGACAGAGCATCTTCATCGCCTTTGTCATCACACTGATATGCAATATCGCTGTCTACTGGCGCAGCCACAGCCGCATCGACGATGCCCTCGACGTATTCCCTACCCACGGCACGGGCGGTATCTTCGGCACAGTGCTCACTGGCATCTTCATCCAGGAAGGCCTCATCTCGGGCACGTGGGCTGGCGTGGTGGTCTTCCTTTACCATCTGCTTGCCGTAGCCATCGTCATCGTCTATACGTTTGCCATGAGTTATCTGGGCTACTGGCTTATCGACAAGGTCATCCCCATGCGCGTGAGTGCACAGAGCGAGCGCGTGGGCCTCGACTTCTCCCAGCACGAGGAACACTATGGTCTGTCGCATATCGGTGAGCGCGAGATAGCCGAATACGAGGACTATCTGCGACAGAAGGAATAGCGATGCGACAGGATTGATATTCTCAATCACAACATCTATAACCTCAACCGGGGATGCCAACCGTGACAGTCGGCTCTCCGGTTTTTTGTGGGGAATAAGCCCCTCCCCGGCCCTCCGAAAGCCCCTCCCCGGCCCTCCCCAAGGGGCGGGGGCTCTTTCTTGCTGTGTCTAAGGCATTTGCGAGGAGCTCCCGCCCCTTGGGGAGGGTGAGGGCACTGAAAAAGTCCCCTTTTTTTATGACCAAAACGGAAAATGCTTACGATTTGTAACTTCTCTTTCTGCAAATCGCCTAAAATAAGGCTAAAATAGACAGATAATAAAGGGTAAAACAGCTGTTTCTCCGTCATCAACTTTCAATTTGATAGTGGGTTTTAGTTTTTCAGTGCCCTCCTTTGGGGAGGGTTGGGGAGGGGCTTCTCTACCTTGGCAACTCTGTAGGAGTTGCGTTTAGCCGTAGGCGTTACCCGAGGCAGGATGATGGGCTGCTATTTTTTGATGGGTATTATCAGATTGAGTATAACGCCTTCGGCTAAGCGCAACACTTAACCTTTCCGCGTCGCAAAGCGCCGCGCCGGTGACTTCGGTTCAGCGTTGCTATCTTTTTATGGTTCAACACCCAGGGTAGAGGCGCTGCGCACCTCAACCCTGGGCTGGGGAAACGCAACTCCTACAGAGTTGCCAAGGGTGCGTACCGCCTGCTATGGGCCAACCATCCATTGCAGCAGGGAGCGTACCTCCCACATTGGGCCAACTACTCATGGTCGTTGGGAGCGTACCATCTACGATGCGTTATTAATTACGAATGCCCTAATTAATATGGAACACGACGAAGGAGGTTAATTCTGTTTTATCAGAACCATCCGTATTGGTCGCAATGACGGAAATGCGGATGGGGGCGATGGCTCGGAGTGTCTTTACTATCTGTTCGGGCGACGCGACTGGCCCTGCTACCATGATGTGCACCATCGCCAGCGATGAAATGATAAAAATCGCGGGGGGAAGAAGAAAAAGGGGAAAAAAGATTTGTATTTCGATAACAATCATTATCTTTGCAAGCATAACCTAATACTCCTCCAAAAAAGTGATGCTTATGAATACCCCACGACAGAGCAACGCCACCACACTGTGGTACATGATGGTAATCGGTCTGCTGATGGTAGCCTGCGGACAGCGACAGGCGACGACTCCCATGGCCGTGCGCAAAAGTCTGGACAGCCTCATCTCTTCTTCACACAATATCGACACTCTCCGTATGCTGCAGAAGCGTATGGAGAAGGAAGGCAATGTGTTGGGGCGCATCATCGTGTGCAGAGAGATAGGCCGGAAGATGCGCAACGAGAGCCTCTTTGAAGAGGCGCTGCACTACCATGGCGAAGAGCTGACGCTCGCCGAAGACCTGGACGACACGCTGGAGATGGTGAAGGCGCTCAACAACCTGGGCACCGACTACCGCAGACTGGGCGTGCTCGACGTGGCGCAAGACTACCATTACCGCGCGTGGACCATCAGCAAGGCGAGCGGCGATACCTCGCACGTGGCGAAGAAGAGTCGCGTGGTGGCGCTCAACGGACTGGGCAACATCTACCTCACCGTGGGCAACTACGAGCGCGCCGACAGTGCGCTGCGCATGGCGCTCGCCGGCGAGAAGGAGCTGAAGAGCGAACTGGGGCAAGCCATCAACTACGCCAACATAGGCTCCATCTTCCGCCATCAGAACATGAACGACTCGGCGTGGGCGTACTTCCGCAAGTCGATGGAGCTGAACCAGAAGGTGAACAACATGCTTGGCATCTCGCTCTGCCATACCTACTACGGTTCGATGTATGAACGGGAGCGACGGTATGACAAGGCAGAGGAGGAATATGAGAAAGCCTACGAGCTGATGAAGGCTTCGCACGACGACTGGCATGCGCTGAACTCGCTCATCGCGCTGGCAAGCATCAACCTGACCAAGGGTGACAACGCCAGGGCGTTTAACTTCCTGGGCAAGGCAAAGCGGATGGCGGAGGAAATCAAGTCGTATGAATATCTGGCAGAGGTCTACACCTTATATTATAAGCACTACAAACGCACGGGCGACTACAGTGCGGCGCTCGCAGCCCACGAGAAGGCGGGCGCGATGCAGGACAGCGTGGTAGACATGGAGAAGGTGAACCGCATACAGAACGCGGGACTCGCCATCGAACGCACCCAGCAGGCAAGGATGATGGACGCGGCGAATATGACGCTGCAGAGCGAGCGGTCGGCACGGATGGTGAGCAGCGTCATCTTCGTCATCATAGTGCTGCTGCTCAGCTGTGCGCTGGTGATATTCTTCTACGCACAGCGCGTGAACCACCACAACCACATGAACCTGAAGAGGGTGGCGCAGATGCGAGAAAACTTCTTCACGAGCATCACCCACGAGTTCAGGACGCCGCTCACCGTGATACTCGGACTGAGTCAGGAACTGCAGAAGAACCCGCAGGACGAGGTGAAGAGCCACGCGCTGACCATAGAGCGGCAGGGAAAGGGTCTGCTGACACTCATCAACCAGCTGCTCGACATCTCGAAGCTCAAGTCGAAGGAGGGCAAGCTGGACTGGCGCAACGGCAGCATCACCACCTATGTAACGATGCTCGTAGACACCTATCGCGACTACGCCCGCAGCAAGAACATTGACCTGCAGCTGTATGTCAAGGAGGAGGTGACGATGGACTTTGTGCCCGACTATGTGAGCAAGCTGCTGAACAATCTGATATCCAACTCGCTGAAGTTCACGCCGGAGTTCGGTAAAATCAACGTGTCGATGTGGCGCATCGAGGACACGCTGCACGTGGAGGTGAGCGACTCGGGCGAAGGCATGGACGAAGAGACGGCAGCCAATGCGTTCAAACCGTTCTACCAGGGTGAGAGCGACGCCAAAAACATAGGCACGGGTGTGGGTCTGGCACTGGTGAAGAACGTGGTAGACTCGGTGCATGGCAAGATAAGCGTAAGGAGCAAGGTGGGAGAAGGCACAACATTCAGCATAGAGATACCCATCAACAACGTATGCGAAAACAAACTGACAGAGAAGACGATGGACAACATGCCGGTGCTGCCGGCAGAGGAACAGGCGCTCACCGACTGCGACTGCGACGACAGCCAGTACACGGTGCTGGTGGTCGAGGACAACCGCGACATCGCAGCCTATATAGGCAAGTTGCTCGCCGACCGCTACAGCGTGGCTTATGCCACCAACGGAGGCGACGGACTACAGAAGGCGATAGACCTAGTGCCCGACCTAATAGTGACCGACGTGATGATGCCCGACATGGATGGTCTGGAGCTCTGCCGACGCGTGAGGGCCAACGAGGTGGTCAACCATATCCCCATCGTCATCGTCACGGCGAAGATTACGGAACAGGAGCGCATCGAGGGCATCAAAGCGGGTGCCGACGCCTATATCTCCAAGCCGTTCAATGTGGACGAACTGCGCACGGTGGTCGAGAAGCTGCTCGACAGGCATCGCTCGCTGCGCAGCAAGTTTGGCGATGGCATGACAAGCAGCAACAACGACGAAGAGGGCAGGCTCACCGATGCCGAGCGGAGGTTTGTAGCCAAGGCCGTAGACCATATCTATCTGCTGCTCGACAAGCAGGCGCTCGACATCAACGCACTGGCAGACAAGCTGTGCATGAGCTCGCGCCAGTTCCATCGCAAGATAGTGGCGATAACGGGCTGTTCGCCCGCCTCGTTTGTGATGAAAATCAAGATGAAGCGTGCCCGGCATCTACTGGAGAACGACACGAGGATGGGCATTGACGAGATAGCCAGCCGCTGCGGCTTTGAACACACCTCGAGCTTCTACCACGCCTTCCGCAAGACGTATGGCGTGACGCCGAAGGATATCAGAAGAGGAGTGGAGGATAATTGAAAGCCCCTCCCCAACCAACCGAAACCCCGTCCCCAGCCAACCGAAAGCCCCTCCCCAACCCTCCCCAAGGGGCGGGAGTCCCTTCCTGCTGTGTTTGAGGCTGTTGGGTGCGGCTCCTTCCCCTTGGGGAAGGTTGGGATGGGGCTTCTATCGCGGACAGAACGCACCCCTGGCAACTCTGTAGGAGTTGCGTTTCCATAGCCCAGGGTAGAGGTGCGCAGCGCCTCTACCCTGGGTATATATATAATAAGGTGGAGCAACGCAGAACCGAAGGTCACCGGCGCGGCGCTTTGCGACGCGGAAAGGTAAAGTGCTGTGCTTAGCCGAAGGCGTTATACTCAATCTTATAATAACCATCTACCCATTTCTACTCATTATCCTGATGGGGGTAACGCCTACGGCTAATCGCAACTCCTACAGAGTAACTATATTAGTGGGGCGCTTACCCAGGGTAGCGTGCTTCGCCCGCAACCCTGGGCTGGGGAAACGTAACTCCTACAGAGTTGCCGCTGCTTGCGGGAGGCCAATTGCGGGGTTAATCCATTATTACCTACTTATTTAATAAGTTGATATAAACACAAAAAGCCATGGCGCCTGTTGTCGGCTTCGCCTTTTTGTGGCTGTCGATGACGCCAGTCGGAAAACGAGTTTCCCTTTTTGTCGTCGCCGCCACCCCCAACGCCATGCTTCGCATGACAACAACAGCCGGCATGGTTCAAAAAGCGGCCGTTGGCCGTAAAAAAAGGCCGCCGTTGGCGGTAAAAAAACAGCTGATTGTGTTATTCCATCTGTTTGACACCTGCCGATAGAAAATAAGGTAATCTCTTTTTGTACCGGCGTTAGCCAGACTTTTTTACCGCCAACGGCGGACTTTTTGTATTTGCGGCTTTTCAGCCTGCCACCAGGCAGGCGCGGATTGGGGATGGCGGGGAATATCCGAGAGCTCGTTCTCGAGATATCTCCCGACACACACGGACGCATAGGGCGAAGCCCTGAAAAGCCACAAATCTTTTTGTAGCTTCTTGCGATAGCATATTCAAGGTATATGGGCATATACACTACAAGTAACGCCTACGGCTAAGCGCAACTCCTACAGAGTTGCCAGGTTAGTGGGGGCAGTTACCCAGGGTAGCGAGCTTCGCCCGCAACCCTGGGCTGTGAAATCGCAACTCCGTCAGAGTTGCCGCTGCTTGCGGGAGGCAACCCAAAAGCCCCTCCCCAACCCTCCCCAAGGGCGGGAGCTACTTCCTGCTGTGTTTGAGGCGTTTAGACAAGACTCCTTCCCCTTGGGAAAGGTTGGGATGGGGCTTCTATTGGTGCGCTTTGCCCTTGCGGCGGGTTGGTGAATGGGGCTCAAAAAAGCAGCCAAGCGTTATAGTAATAACACTTGGCTGCTTCCTTGTACCCAGAGCCGGGGTCGAACCGGCACGGATTGCTCCACTGGTGTTTGAGACCAGCGCGT